>Ga0210057_1002857_pt1 | contig 24302 bp, 17 predicted proteins | sample CryGeyCG2114_010_2_FD_183968 | JGI IMG/M metagenome (GOLD analysis project Ga0210057, IMG submission 183968) | Groundwater microbial communities from aquifer - Crystal Geyser CG10_big_fil_rev_8/21/14_0.10 (SPAdes) (version 2) | ecosystem: Environmental > Aquatic > Deep subsurface > Groundwater ...
TGGGGGGCGCCTTTTTATCCTTCCAAATATAACATTTTAACGCCGGCGCAGACGATAAAAAACAAATTAGACTTAGTTGTTTTTTGGTGGGCGGCCAGAGATCCCAAATTAGGATACGGGGGTTCGGTAAACGAAAGCACCTACAGCGTCCAGGTAAATGATTATCAAAGCCATGATCTTGGAGTTGATTATTTTAAAAAACTGCTTAATACCTATCTTAATGACAAAAGAAATCAGTTTGGCCAAGTGACAATTGGTTTGGAAAATGATAATAATTGGCAGAATATAGGCAATGGCTTTGAAGAGCAATTGAAGGAAATCGGCCGCCGGACAGAAAAAGGCGAAATTGAGGTTAAAACGATGGAGGAGTTTTCTAAATGGTATGTTGATAGATTTACAAAGTTGTCCCCGACACATTTTATTGATAATTGGGAGATGAATCTTAATTATAGAATTGGGGTTGAAGATGGCAAAATTATTGATTTAAGAATTTATAACGAGCTTTGGCCGGAAGCTAATTTGCTGACCGCCAATCCTTGGGAAACTTTATCTTTAAACAATCCTTATAAGATTGATACCGTCAGATTTACCGATACGGTGGTTAAAACCGATTTTAAAATTAACGCCCAGAACCTTATAAAAAGATTTAAGAGTTTAAAACTTCCTTTTAAATTTTCAAACATTCATTTGGGGTTATATTTTTTAATTATTTTACTGCTATTAATTTCTTTTTTGAGAAAAAATTTACCCCTTTTATTTTTAATAATTTTGGGTTCAATTAGTCTTTCTTGGCCAATGATTAAATCCGGCTTGGTTTATCCTTTTGGTATGGGTTTTTGGGGGCCGAACGGCCATGACGGAATTTGGCACATAAGTTTAATCAATCAGATCACCAAGTTTTCCTTGGATATGCCTGTATTTTCGGGTATGAAACTGGGTAATTATCATTTTGGTTTTGATTTAATGGCGGCTATTTTGCGCTTAATAACTAAAATACCGGTAGCTAATATTTATTTTCAGATTCTTCCGCCGGCTATGGCGGTTTTAATCGGGGTGATGACTTTTAAGTTTGCAGAAAAACTGACTTTATCAAAAGCAAAAGCTTGGTGGTCTGCTTTTTTTGTCTATTTTGGGGGAAGCTGGGGTTGGATTGTAAGTTTATTAAGAACGGGACAATTGGGAGGGGAATCAACTTTTTGGGCCAATCAGTCCGTTTCAACTTTAATCAATCCGCCCTTTGCTTTGTCTTTAATAATTTTACTGGCAGGACTTTTGAAATTTTTAGATTATATTAAAGATTCAAGTAAAAAAAATTTACTGCTTTGTTCACTTCTTTTTGGAATTTTGGTTCAAGTAAAAATCTATATTGGCGTGGCGGTTTTGGGCTCCCTTTTTTGTCTGCTTTTGATCGTTTTAATGTTTTATCGCCATAAAATAAAAATGATATTACATTTATTTTTAGGAACCTTGTTGGTTTCCTTAATTTTATTTTTACCATTCAATCACGATGCTTCTTCTTTTTTGGTTCTTTCGCCTCTTTGGTTTCCTCATGCGATGTTGGCATATGGGGACAGATTGGGTTGGTTTAAGCTGGAAAATGCCAGAATTGCCTATTTTAACTCCGGAAATTGGATTAAATGGTTATTGGCGGAAATAGTTGCCCTGACAATCTTTATTTCAGGAAATCTCGGGACAAGAATCTTGGGCCTTTTTTATGGTGGTTTACTGGGAAAAAGAAAAATAAAGTTATCAGAAACAGAAATTTTTCTTCTTGGAATATTGTTGATTTCTTTAGTAATTCCGTTGTTGTTTATCCAAAAAGGAAACCCCTGGAATACAATTCAATTTTTTTATTATTTTCAGTTTATTTCCGCGCTTTTTACCGGTCTTGTCGTCGGCGATTGGTGGAAGAAGAAAAAGACCGCAATTGTTGCAATGATACTTATTATACTAACCTTGCCGACAACAATTACCACCTTGAGAAATGATTATCTCCCATCAAGGCCGCCGGCAAGGGTAAGTATTGAAGAACTTGAAGCTTTAGCCTTTTTACAAAAACAAAGTCAAGGGAATGTTTTAACCTTCCCTCATAATTCTGACTGGAAATCAAAGTTTTCTGAGCCAAAACCGCTTTATGTTTACGAAACAACCGCCTACGTCTCCGCTTTATCGGCTCAAAAATGTTTTCTGGAAGATGAAATGAACCTTGAGATTACTGGGTTTTTGTGGCAAGAAAGAAAAGACGAAGCAAGAAGATTTTTCTTAACAAACGATCATTCTTGGGCCAATGCCTTTCTTTCAGGGAATAAAATTAAATATATTTATTTAGTTAGGGGTCAGAAAATGAATTTAGGACTAGGTGATATAAGTGGAGAAAAAATTTTTGAAAACGGCGAAACTGTCATATATGAGGTAAAATGAGTTAAAATATAGATTATGAAGGTATCTGCGGTAATAAATACTTACAACGAAGAAAGAAATCTTGACCGGTGCTTAAAATCTGTTGCGGATTTTGCTGATGAAATAATTGTGGTTGACATGCATTCTTCGGATAAAACGGTGGAATATGCCAAAAAATATAAAGCAAAGATTTTTTATTTTGAACAGACTCGTTATGTTGAGCCGGCAAGGAATTTTGCTCTTTCCAAAGCCGGTGGAGATTGGATTTTTTTAATTGACGCCGATGAAGAGCTGTCAAAATCATTAGCAGAAGAATTAAAAAGGATTAGCGAAGAGAACAAAGTTGATTTTGTTGAAATTCCGAGAAAAAATATTATTTTTAATAAATGGATTGAGCATTCCCGCTGGTGGCCGGATTATTTGGTCAGGTTTTTTAAGAAAGGCAAGGTAAATTTTTCGGAAAAAATTCATGAGCCGCCAAAAACTCAAGGGTTATCTTTAAGACTTGAGGCATCTGAAAAATATTCCCTGATTCATTATAATATTCAGTCTGTCTCACAATATTTAGAAAGAATTGACCGCTATTCGGATATTCAGTCTGAAGAACTTATCAAGGCTGGTTACAAATTTAATTGGCAGGATTTAATTTCAAGACCAAGCAGTGAATTTTTATCACGTTATTTTCCCGGCGAAGGATATAAAGACGGTTTGCACGGATTGGTATTAGGCTTGTTACAAGCATTTTCGGAACTGACTGTTTATTTAAAAGTGTGGGAAAGGCAAGGTTTTGAGCAACAAGAAACCAAGAACGTTGATCAGTTGATAACAGAACAGTCTGATAATCTTTTGCATTGGCGAATCATCAATACTCCAGCATTACTATCAAAAATCGTCCTAAAGATAAAAAAGAGACTTTAAACACTATTAATATCAAAAAAATAAATTTTTAAAACAAGATTGACCAATGAGCTTAAGGAAATTGTTTTCCTTGATAACCATATTTGCAGTAACCGTTTTCGTAACCGTTCTAGTTTGCGGAATTGCCAGCAAAGATCTCGTTACCCAAGAGGCGGTTACTCTCCTGATCCGAAAACGTGATTTGAAAGGAAATTTATCTTTAAACAAAAAAAACGAGCTTTTCTATGTGTTTGTCAATTGGCTAGAAGTAATCTTTTGGCGTCTCGATGCTTTGTTTCATTTTTTCCCATCGATTCTTAAAACACTGATCTGGACGCGGTCTTTTTTAAACATACTGATATTACTTCCTTTGTTGATGGTGTTTTCTGTTATCTTTTATTTGTTTAAAAACAAGGTGATTCGTATCCTTTTGTTAAGTATTTTGGTGTGGTATGTTTTACCGGTAAATCAGTGGATTTCAACGACTTACAACAATGCTCTTGTTAATTCTGGTTTGAATATTGCTAATTTTTCCCGTCAGCAAAACAGGTGGATATGGGGAGGAGATAGGCTAAACGAAGGCTATTATCCCTACACCAGCTTCAAGTTTAACTGGAAACAGAAACACGAAGACGGGAAAGCGGAATTTAAAATAGGCAGTCTTGGCCATTACCAACTTTTTGTCAATGGTCGGTATGTTGGCCACGGACCCAGCTTCGCGGTTTATCCAAGAGTTTATTATGATACTTATAATATTGCCGAATACGTCTTATCCGGAGAAAATGAGATTGAGGTTATTGTAAACTATGTTTCCGAGCAAACTCATGAATATTATCATTATCCTCAACCCGGTTTGCTGGTGGGTGGTTTGATAAAAGATGGAATTATTTATCAAAGCTTATCGGATTGGCGTTTTTGGAAAGTCGCTTCCTTAATCAATTGGGAAAACGCTAAAAGAATTTCTGCCGATGCGGGTTATGCAGAGATTGTTGATTTAACCTCTTTTCCTAAAAAGTATCAAAGAGCGTCAGTAATTAAGCTTAATGAGTATAAACTTGAACCCAGACCGCTTCCTCTGTTAACACAACGGAGAGAAAAACCGCCATTTTATAAAAATATGTTAAATCTGGGTAGTTTTTCGACCGGGTATCTTCAAATAGATTCACAGCTAAAAAACCCTTGTTTGATAACGATAAACTGGTTAATCAAAAATCAAAAGACGAGTGATTCATACTTCAATCAATCTGATAGGGTAAACTTACCCGCGGGAAATAACTCCTGGATTCAATTTTCCCGAAGATCGGGAGAATTTGTATATTTAGATTCCGGTAGCTGTCAAGGAAGCTTGACCCCGTCTTTTATCCATATTGGTATGCCCTTTGACGCTCTTAAATATACCTATTCAGGAATCGCTTTGGACGAAAATATCTTTAAAATATCGCTAAACAGTCTTATAAACAATGTTCAAAACCATTTTGAGGATTGCGTTGAAAGGGAAAAGGCGATGTATGTTGGAGATGCCTTTCAAGTGTCCAAATGTTTGGCCGTATCGGGCAACGGTGGTTTAATAAAAGAAATGATTCGTCGGTTCGCGCAAAGACAAGAAGAAAACGGGATGATACCTTCAATGACTCCCGCGAATGTTAAACAATATATTCCATCATACTCTTTGCAATGGGTTGTTTGGTTGAGTTGGTATGTAAAAGAATTCAATGATAACAATTTTGCCATGGAAATGAAGCCCTGTCTCATAAAACTTATGAACTGGGCTAGCCGTCGCGAATCAGCCTTGAACGGTCTTTTGTCGAATAGTCTAGGTGAGCAAGATTGGTGGGATTTTATTGACTGGACACCGATTGACAGTTCTCTTGCGTATCAAACTGCGTTACAGATATGGTATTATCGTGCTCTTGAAGCAGCTTCAGGTATCTATGGTGTTGATAATGCCGCAGAGTACCATCAAAAAGCCGAGAAACTAAAACAAGGATTAATAAATTTGGCTTATGATAAAAGATTGGGGTTATTTGCTGACAGCTTTAATAACGAACAAAAGGCCGGGTTTGGTTTAATTACTAACTCTCTAGCGGGAATGGTTGGATTATTTCCAAACAAATCGGAGTCAGCCAACGCATATGCCTATCTTGCAAAACAAGGTAATATATATACTGACAGTCCATATTCGCAAAGCTGGGTAATTGAATGGTTGCTAAACAATCACGATTATAATCAGGCATTATCGCTTATTAGGGGCTATTGGGGATCAATGGTAAATAATGGCGCTTCTAGTGTTTACGAAACGTATCGTCCAATAAAAGGTGAATCAGGAAGTTACTCTCATGCTTGGGGGTGTGGTCCGTTATATTTTTATCAAAAGCTTGCGAGGCCACAAGAAGATAAAAAATAGCGGTATAATGAGTAAAAGTATGCAGAACGAACAATCAAAGGTTTTCTTGATAATTCTGAACTGGAACGGCCGGAAGATGACTTTGGACTGCCTTGAAAGTTTAGTATCAAGTATTAAGTATCAAGTATTAAGTATGGAGATAGTCGTTGTTGATAATGGCTCAACGGATGATAGTGTTTTAAAAATTGAAAATTTTAACATTGAAAATTCATTAAAAATTAAAAATTTCAAATTAAAAATTATTAAAAAACCGAAGAACTTGGGTTTTGCAGAGGGAAACAATGTGGGAATTAAATATGCGCTGGAGAATGGAGCTGATTATATCTGTTTGTTAAATAACGATACCAGGGTTGATCCTGATTTTTTAACGGAATTGATTAACACGGCGGAGTCGGATGAAAAAATCGGGATTGTCGGCGGAAAAATCTACTTTGAAAAAGGGTATGAGTTTCATAAAGAAAGATATAAAAAAGAAGATTTAGGAAAAGTTATTTGGTATGCGGGGGGGGTCATTGACTGGAAAAATATTTATGCCAGCCATCGGGGGTTGGATGAAGTTGACGAAGGGCAATTTGAAGCAGTAATTGATACCGACTATGTTAACGGCTGCCTGCTTTTGGCTAAAAGGGAAGTTTTTGAAAAAATTGGAGTTTTTAACGCCGGTTATTATATGTATTTTGAAGATGTTGATTTATCTCTAAGGGCAAAAAAGGCCGGTTTTAAGCTTAAATATTGTCCGAAATCGCATATATGGCACCTGATTGCCGGATCGTCGGGAATCGGTTCGGGATTGAATGATTATTTTACGACGAGGAATCGATTGCTCTTTGGAATGAAATATGCCCCCTTCAGATCAAAAGGAGCGCTGTTAAAAGAAAGTTTTAGGATGTTGAAGAACGGCCGGCCTTGGCAAAGAGCCGGTGTAAGGGACTTTTATTTGGGAAGATTTGGAAAAGGAAGCTGGAAATGAAGGAAGAAATAAAATTATCGGTAATTGTTTTGACGCATAATGAGGAGCCGGTGATTGCCGATTGTCTGGAATCGGTGAAATGGGCTGATGAAATTGTGGTTGTTGATCATGGTTCCACCGATAAAACACTGGAAGTTGTGGAAAAGTTCGGTGTTAAAAAAATTGTTACCGCACCGGTAAATTCAAATTTCTCCGACCGCCGCAATTTAGGAGCAAAAGAAGCAAAAGGGGAATGGTTATTCTATGTTGATGCTGACGAACGCGTGACTTCAGAACTTAAAGAAGAAATTCTTTCCCTAATTACTAATTACCTGCCTACCGGCAAGGCAGGCAAATTACTAATTACTAAATGCGTAGCACTTGCAATTCCTCGTAAAAATATCCGGTTGACAAAAGTTCTTTATCACGGCGGGTGGTGGCCGGATTATGTCCTGCGGTTGATGAGAAAAGATAAGTTAATAAAATGGGAAGGTGAACTGCATGAACAGCCCAAAATTGACGGTGATGTCGGAAAGCTTAAAGAAGCGTTTATCCATTTCAGCCACAGAGGCAGTTTTGAACATAAACTGCAAAATACTATTAACTGGTCAGCGATTGAGGCAAAAAGGATGTTTGATTCCAACCATCCTCCCATGACGGTATCTAGATTTCTTTCCGCAATGTGGCGTGAATTTTATAAACGGATGATTAAATACCGGGCTTATAAAGACGGAACAGAAGGGATTATTGAAGCTTTTTATCAAGTTTTCAGCGTATTTATTTCTTATGCCCGTTTATGGGAAATGCAGTAAAAAAAATGAAAGCAGCGATAGTGAGTCCTTATATAAAAACCCTCGGAGGGGGAGAAAGGTATGCTTTGACCGTTGCTCAAGCCTTATTGGATAGAGGATGGGGGGTTGAAATTACTTTAAATGAAAATGATGTTCTTTTAAAAGCAAGAGAAAGATTTAACTTAAAACTTGCCGGTATCGGAACGATTTCTTTTGGTGAGATTAGTGGGAAATATTTAAAACAAAAGAATTATGATTTAATGTTTTGGGTTTCCGACGGCAGTATTCCTTGGCTGTTCAGCCCAAAAACCGTTTTGCATTTTCAAATTCCTTTCCATAATGTGAGAGGAAAATCTTTTTTTAATTCTTTGAAATTCAAAAAGATAGACAAAGTTGTTTGTAATTCATTGTTTACCAAAAAAGTAATTGATCAGGAATATGGCATTAATAGCGACGTATGGTATCCGCCGATAGATGTTGAAGAATTTACTGCCGGCGAAAAGGAAAATACTATTTTGGCAGTTGGCCGGTTTGAAAAAAGTCAAACAGAAAAAAGGCAGGATGTTTTAATAGAAACATTTAAAAAAATGATTGATAAGGGTTTGAAAAATTGGCAACTGATTTTGGCGGGAGGTCATACCGGAGGCAAAGAAAATGATGAACTTTTGAATGAGTTGAAGAAGATGGCAGCGGGTTTCCCCATTAGTTTTAAAATTAATGTTTCTTTTTCGGAATTGAAAACTTTGTATTCTAAAGCAAAAATATTTTGGCACGCGGCCGGATATGGAACAGATGAAGAAAAATATCCGGAAAAAATGGAGCATTTTGGTATGACAACCGTGGAAGCAATGGCTTCAGGCTGTGTTCCGGTGGTTATTAATAAAGGCGGGCAAAAAGAAATTGTTCAAAATAATATAAATGGTTTTTTATGGGAAACTGTGGATGATTTGATGAATTTAAGCGCAAAATTAATTAAAGGCGATAAACTTATAAACAATATTTCCCAAGAGGCGGTTAAAAAGAGCCGCGATTTTTCCAAAGAGAAATTTTATGAAAAAATTTACAGTTTTATCAGCTAAATTTTGGCCCTTACTGTTTTTAGGTTTGATTATTCGGCTGTTGCTAATGCCGACTACTCTGCACCCAGACCTATGGGCGATTTCTTTTAGCCAAAAATTTTTTGTCTTTGATGGAATTACTAATATTTATGATTATCTGGCGGGTTTACCAAGCAGTTCAGATTTAGTTGTTAACTACGGCCGGAATTTTTTTACTTATCCGCCGCTGGCATATTTTTCTCTCGGAATATTTGGTTTTTTGTTAAAGCCCTTTTTTAACGCAGATTTTTTTACTAATTTAGCTTCAAATCTCCCTTATATTTATAACGACAACCGCCTGTATTGGCATTTGTTTTTAACGAAATTTCCATATTTGTTTTTTGATTTTGGCGCTTTGTATTTTTTAGTAAAATTATTTGACGGCGAAAAAGAAAAGAAAAAAGCTGCTTTGTTTTGGCTATTTAATCCGTTGACTTTATATACTTCATACATGATCGGACAGTTTGATATTATTCCTGTCTTTTTTTGTGTTTTGTCTTTGTATTTGGCTAAAGGAAAAAAATTGTATCTAAGCGCTTTAGCTTTAGGGGTTGGCGGGGCTTTTAAGATGTTTCCGTTGTTTTTTCTGCCATTTCTTATTTTTAATTTTGAAGGGAATCTTTTAAAAAAAATTAGGCTGACATTAATGGGGATTTTTCCTTTCGTCATAACTATTTTGCCGTTTGTTAATTCAGCTGGTTTCAAACAAAACGTTTTGTTTTCCAATCAGTCAGAAAAAATGCTGTTTGCCAAAATACCAGTTTCAGGAGCGGAATATTTGTCTTTGTTTGTGGTCATTTATATTTTTCTTTTGATTTTTTCTTTTGTCAAAAAAATGGATTTATGGAAATGGTTTTTAGTAGTTATACTTTTGTTTTTCAGTGTCACCCATTATCACCCGCAATGGTTTTTGTGGGCGACACCATTTTTAATAATTTTTTTAGTGATTTACCCTCGTTTTTGGTCTTTTCCTGTGATTCTTTTTTTCTGTTGGTTTTTTATAATGATTTTCTTTGAGCCGTCATTATCAATAGGACTTTTTGCTCCAATTTCTAATTCTTTGACTGCCCCGATTCCCTTATCAGATGTTGTAAATCATTATTACAATGTTTTCCAATTTAAAAGTATAATAAGAAGTATTTTTGCTGGGACTTCTTCTTTTTTAATATTTAAACTGTTTACTCAAAAAAACAATGTCGTTTAAGTCTTTGTTTTTTCGTTTTTGGCCAATAATAGTAATTTTTTTTCTGGTGTTTGTATTTTTCTGGAAATTTTTTTTAAAAGGCCTAGTCCCTATTCCTTCAGATATCATTGTTGGCATGTATTTTCCATGGCTTGATTATAAATGGGGTTTTGCGGTTGGTGTTCCTGTAAAAAGTCCGCTTTTGGCAGATGTTGTTTCGCAATTATGGATTTTTAGAAATCTGGCAATAGATTTATTTAAGTCCGGTCAAAATCCCTTTTGGAATCCTTATAGTTTAGCCGGAAGTCCTTTAGTGCCGATTTTTCTTTCGTCATTTTTTTCTCCTTTTAATATTCTTTTCTTTATTTTTGACAACGTTAAAGCAATGGCTTTAATCATTATATTTCAACCGTTGTTGGCAATGATTTTTATGTACTTTCTTCTTAAAGAATTTAAACTTTCGTCAATTGTGTCTATCTTTGGTGGTGTAGTTTTTGCCTTTTCCGGCTTTATGCTTAATTGGCTGGAATATGGGAATTTTGGCCATACACTTTTGTGGTTACCCTTTTTTATATTAATGACCGAAAAATTTAATTCCAGTAGAAATAAATGGTATTTGCTGTTTTTGGTTGTCGCCCAAGGAATTTCTTTATCAGCCGGGCACTTACAAATGTTTTTTTATTCTTATTTAGTTTGGTTCATATATTTTATTGTTAAGATTAAATTTAAATTTTGGTGGCATTCAATCATTTTTGCCCTTTGTTTATTGTTAATTTTTATTACTTCTTTTTCCTTTATGATTTTTCCGGGAGCAGAAGCTCTTTGGTTTTCAATAAGGACTGCCGAAAACTATATTTCCGGAAATAATTTTGGTTTTTTCCCATATCTGAACCTTATTAATTTTTTAGCCCCTGATTTTTTCGGCAATCCTACTACCGGCAATTGGTGGGGAAAAAGTTTTAACTATCAGGAAATGACAGGATATTTTGGTTTAGTGCCGTTAATACTAGTCTTTTTGGGATTAACAATCAAAGATAAAAAAACATTATTTTGGAAAATATCTTTTTCACTAAGTTTTATTTTAGCTTTTAAATACCCAATTGGTTGGTCAATATATTTTTTTAAAATTCCGCTTTTATGTACCGCTTCGGCCAGTCGAATTCTTTCGATTACTTCTTTTTCGGGGGCAATATTGTCGGCTTTTAGTTTAGAAAAATTTGCCAAGAATGAAATTAAAATAAATTTTAAAATTTTTTCTGTTTTATGGGGAATATTTTTAGGTTACGCTACGGCAATAATATTTTCTATTTTGTTAGTTAACAACTATCTTTCTTCGGGAATAGAGGATGTTTCGATAAAAAGTATTTCTCCTTTTATGCTTAACTTGAAAGTGGCGATTAGAAACATGATTCTGCCCTTTGGGGTATTTACGACTTTCACTTTCTTTACTTTAATTAAACAAAAATTTTCCAAGTTAGTATTTCTAAAACAACTTTTTTTGTTGGTTGTCTTGGGCTTAACCATTTTAGAGCTTTTCCGTTATGGCTGGAAGTATAATCCTTTTACTAAACCGGAATTATATTTTCCTTCGACACCATTAATTGATTATTTACAAAAAAACGTTTTCATAGACAGAATTGAAAGAGAAAGAACTGCTCTTCTTCCTCCTAATATGTGGGTTTCCTATAGACTATTTTCTGCATCGGGTTATGATCCCGTTTATCCGCTTTCCTACGGAAAATTCTTAGCATTAATTTCTTCAGGTAAGCAAAATTATGGAGAGGTGAGCCGTTATGGAGAAATAGAAAATTATGCTTCTCCTTTATATGATTTTCTTGGTATAAAATATACTCTAACCGTAAAAAAAGATGAACTATCCTTACCTAGTGTTCAGGGAAAGCCAAATTATAAGTTCAACTTGAAAAAATTTACTGAAATAATTAGTTTTGACAGTGTTGCTGTTTTGGAAAACAAAAATTCATTTCCCAGAGCCTTTTTGGTTGACGAGCTTAGGGTTGTTGAAAATGAAAAAAAATCAACAGAGGAAATAGTCAAAAATTTAAATAATTTAAGAAATATCGCAGTAGTAGAATCTCAAGAAAATTTAACTCTCCCTTTTTCAATTATTAACTCTAAATTCCCATCTTCAGTAAAATTTTTAAGTTATAATTCAGGAGAAGTAAAACTTAACGTTGAATCCCCCCAAAATTCATTTTTAGTTCTGACTGATACTTATTTTCCTGGTTGGAAAGCTTTTATTGATAACAAAGAAACAAAGATATATAAAACCGACCTTTCTTTTAGGGGTATATTTGTGTCGGAAGGTAAACATGAGGTAATTTTTGTTTATAAACCTCTTTCTTTTAAAATCGGCGCAATTTTATCAACGGTTTCATTAATAGGATTTATACTTTTAATAATGCTCTTAGAAATTAAGGAGATTAAATTAAAACTGCCCCTTTTAAAAGAGGAAAAGCTGTAATATAATATTTTTATGGCAGATAAAAAAATAACAAAAAAATCAGTTGTTCCCGAGAAAGAGGCGGAATGTTGTCCCAAAGGAAAAATACTTAAAAAACACCTTCTTTTTTTGGCGGTTTTGGTAATTTTGATTGCGGTTTTGGGTTATTTCTTCAAAGATAAAATTATTGCAGCAACCGTAAATGGAAAACCGATTTTCCGCCAACAATTAAATAAAAAATTGTCTTCCACGTACGGGAAAGAAATATTAGAAAACATGATTGTTGAGGACTTAATAAGAAATGAAGCAAACAAGCAAGGAATTGCAGTTACCAAAGAAGATATTGACAAAGAAATTGAAAAAATTAAGGGCACTTTGGGCCAGGGAGTAAAACTGGAAGATGTTTTAAGTTATCAGGGGGTGAGTTTAGCCGAATTTGAGGATCAGATTAAATTAAGACTGCAGGTAAACAAAGTATTGGAAAAAGAAATTACTGTTTCCGACGAAGAAATAACCGCTTATTTAAAAGATAACGCGGAAACCTTGACGGCAACAGGCGAAGCCGAGAAAAAAGAAGAAGCCGGTCAAATTTTAAGAGAGCAAAAAATTAACGAAAAGATACAAGCTTGGATTTCTGATCTTTTGGCTAAAGCAAAGATAAGCCGCTTCTTAAAATAGCCCTTTAGTGGTAAAATTTTGTTATGGATGTTTCGGTTGTTATTACCTGCTGGAACGGCAGGTCACTTCTTGAAAAAAACTTACCATTAGTTATTAAAGCGGCCGACGATCCTTGCAACAAGGTAAAAGAAATAATGGTGGTGGATGATGGTTCTACCGACGAGTCAGCCTCTTTTCTTAAAAAAAGATTTCCTCAAATAAAAGTTGTTGTTCATGATAAAAATCAAGGTTACTCGGCAACCTGTAATACAGGCGTTGACTTAGCGGCTAATGAACTGGTGGCGATATTAAATCTTGACGTCGTTCCTTCAAATGATTTCCTCAAAGAGGCTTTACCGCATTTTGAGGACCAGGAAGTTTTTGCGGTATCTTTTAATGAAGGGAAATTCGGGCCGGGAAAATTAGTGTGGAAAAAAGGATTTTTGGAGATTGAAGGCAACAGCGATATTCCTAAATCGTTCGTACTGACTGATTGGCCAAGTGGGGGGAGCTCAATTTTCCGAAAAAGTTATTGGGAAAAATTAGGAGGGATGGATAAGATATTTATACCTTTTTATTTTGAGGACATTGATCTTGGTGTAAGAGCGAGAAAGGCGGGATTTAAGTGTATTTGGGAACCAGGGGCGAGAGTGGAGCATGAACATGAAGCAACTATAAATTCCGACAGTTTTAAACAAAGATATATTGACTCAATCAAACAAAGAAACCAGTTACTGCTAATATGGAAAAATATCAATAGTCCAAAACTTTTTCTCTCCCACCTTTTCCATTTAAAGATTAGGTGCTTTACTCACCCGGGTTATCTTAGAATAGTGTTTCTGGCCTTGAAAAGAAAATTGACAAAATGAAAAAACCTGACTTGCGCAGTTTTCTTAAGAAATATTATGTGCTCCTGGCAATTTTTTTAATAGGAACTTTTTTGAGATTTTATCGTTTACCCGAAATGGCTTCCTTTGATTTTGATCAAGAATGTGCCTCAAATTTTGCCTTTAGCGTCCTTCGGGAGTTTCCTATCCAAATGATTGGCCAAGGTCTTTCTGTTCAAGGTTTGTTTGTGGGGCCTTGGTATTTTTATTTTCTTGTGCCTTTTTATGCATTGAGTGGATTACATCCTTTGGGGGGAGCAATTGGTTCGGTGGTGTTAGGGCTAATAACGATAATTGCTTATTATTACTTTGGGAATAAAATTTTTGGCAAACCAACTGGGTTAATTGCCGCCTTTTTCAAAGCAGTTTTATTTCGTAACTTGGTTGACGATTGGTCAATAACGCCAGCTTTTAGTTGTGGTTTAATGGTTATTGTTACTTGGTATTGTCTTTATAAATATTGGCAAGGGGAAATAAAACACTTACCTTTATTGGGATTTGTTTTTGGTCTTTTCACTAGTTTTCATCCAATTTTGTTCCCATTTTACTTTGTTTTTTTGATTATCTTCGTTATTAAGCGTATTTTTCCGAATTTTAAAATTTTTTTATTAACGGTTATTGCTTTTGTTTTTCCATTAGTGCCGCTGATCGCCTTTGAATGTTTGCATCGGTTTACCGAGGTAAAACTTTTGTTGGAAATATTTACTACACCAAGAATGATTTCTGGCGGTTCTTCTTTCTTTTCGAAATTGGCGAGTTTTTCTTTAATTATTCTGGGTGGTCCGCAATATATCTTAGGGTTAAAATTTTACCCTGGCTATTTATTATCAGCGATTATTTTAGGTATTTTGTTATTCTTTACAATAAAAAAGATTCATATTTGGAAAGATAATTTTCACTTGTGGGCGACAATAATAACATTTTTAACATTTATTTTTTATTACAGTTTTTTTCCAGTTCCCGTAATATCTTACTATCTTTCGGCTCCGGTTACATTATTCGTCTTTTATTTGGCCGGGATTTTAGGGTATCTGTCAACAAATAAATATTTAAGACCATTTGTAGTAATTTTCTTGATTTGTTTAGTTTTTGTTAACTTCAAAATATTAATTAATGAACGCTGGCTTAACCCGAGCTTGATTACTTTAAGCCATAAAGATAAAATCGTTAAAGTTATTCTGGAAAAACAACCAAAAGAAAAAGATTTTTTTGTTTCTTATCTTACCAGTCCGGGTTGGAATTTCGGATTCAATTATCTTTTCAAACTTTACGGGAGGATTCCCGAAGACAAAGCCGTTAATAATTATATTTATACAATAGTCAGCCCTAAGCAGTTGTCACCGGACAGCATTAATTTTAGTTCAGGAAATATCGGCCTGATCTACCCGGATCAGATGAGAAAATAATTATGAACTTATCTATCGTAATCGTTAGTTATAACACCAAAGAAATATTAAAAAAGTGTCTTGAGTCTTTATCTGCCGATTTTGAGATTATAGTGGTGGATAATGCTTCTACTGATGATTCTGTCCCCATGATAAAAAGAGACTATCCAAGAGTGAAGATTATAATCAATAAAGAAAATTTCGGGTTTGCCAAAGCGGTTAATCAAGCCCTTCGGCAAGCTCAGGGTGAAGCAGTCTTTCTTCTCAACTCAGACACCAAGGTTAAAAATGGAGCATTAGAGAAACTTGTCGAGTTTGAAGAGAAAGTTCGGCCGGCAATAATCGGGGCAAGAATGCTTAATCCGGATGGGACGGTGCAGGGATCCTGTTTTTATTTGCCGACGATAGGAAGAGCGATTAAAGAATATTGGTTTGGGAAAAGCGGCTATTTTTCCAAATATGCGCCCGAAGGTAAAGAACCGGTGAAAGTAGAAGCGGTTTCCGGCGGGGCAATGCTTATTCCCAGGGAAATTATCAATAAAATTGGGATGCTTGATGAAAAATATTTCTTTTATTTTGAAGATTTGGATTATTGCCGTCGGGCAAATCAGGCCGGGTATAAAATTTATTATTTGCCCACAGCAGAAATTATTCATGAACATGGAGCCAGCGGAAAAAAATTGGCAGAGGAGAATGATCAGTGGCGTAGACTTATTCCTTCAAGTAAAACTTACCATGGGAGATTAAAACATTATGCAGTCACCCTTATTATAAAGATTGGTCAAAAATGGCAAAAATTTATTCAGTGAAACAAAAAATTAATTGGGTTTTAGTTTTACTGATACTCTTTTCAGCCTTCACTGTGCGCTTTTTCCGTTTGGATAAAGTGCCCGCCAGTCTTTTTTATGATGAGATCGATCTGGGATATCAAGTCAGAAGTTTGCTTTCGACCGGTAAAGACTATCGAAATACCGCCAGCCCTTTTTTCTTTCGGTCGATGAACACGGATAAAACCCCTTTCCCGATTTATTTTTCAGCCATCCCATCGCTTTTATTTAAATCACCAGCATACCAAGTTAGAGCCGGTGCGGCCCTAGCTGGTGTTATCAGCCTTGTTTTAGCAATGATTTTAGCTTATCAATTAACCGGAAAAAAGTTAGCCAGTCTTGTCACGGGTTTAGTCTTTTCCTTCTCTCCTTGGCAAATCCAGTTTAGTAGGATTGCTTTTGAAGCGATATTTATGCAAATGGTTTTTTTGGCCTCAATTTCAACTTTTCTTTTTTGGCGGGCCTTTAAAAAACCATGGCTGTTTTTTCTGTCAGCAATTCTTTTAGGTCTCAATGTCTATACATACCGGATCATGAGCCTTTTTGCACCATTAACAGTTTTACTTTTGTTTGCGACTTCTTTTAAAGAAATTATTAAAGAGTGTTGGTTGAAGGTTTCAATTTGGTTTTTTTTGATTGGAGTTATGATATTCCCTTTCCTTTATTCAACCACAATTGCTTCCGTGGATCAACCAAGAATAAACCAAATCTCAATCTTCTCTGACCCAATGATCCCAATTACAGTGCAACGCCACCGAGAGGTTGATTCAAACGATTATGCCAATCCCCAAATCGGCAAACATCCAGTCCTCTTTTCATATTTTTTTCATAACAAGGTTGTCAGTTACATGGCTGCTTTTGGCACTAACTATTACAAAAACTTTTCTACCGAATTTTTATTTCTCAAAGGTGATCCAAATGGCCGTCATTCTCCTGATAAAACCGGAGTGCTCCTTTCTATTGATATTATTGGTTTGGTGGCTGGTTTGGTTTTTGTTATAAAGAATCTTAAAGATAAAAAATTCCAACTGCTTTTAGCTTTACTTTTTTTGGCGCCAATTCCTTCTGATTTAACTGTCGATGGCGCGACCCATGCTTCGCGGCTTATGATTATGTCTGGACCTCTTTTAATAATTGTCAGCTTAGGATATGCGAGTATTATTTCTTTGCTTGCAAAAGAGAAAAAGTATTGGCTAGGAATTCCCTTGCTTTTTTTAACCTGGCTCTTGGTAGTCGTTTTTTATTTTGATCAATATTTTATTCATTATCCAATTGAAAGCTCAAGGCAATTTGGCTATGGTTACAAAGAAGCAATTAATATAATTCTTGAGGTAAAAAACCAATATAAAAAAGTTAGATTAACAGGGAGTAATGATCCGCCCATGCTTTACTATCTTTACTGGTCAAATACTTCGCCCAAAGCAGTTCAAAATTATGGGGTTGAATTTGGAGAGACGACCATCAAAGGAGAACCTTTGGATTTTGTCAAACCTATTTATTTTAGCGAGAAACAATGTGAACCAAAAGAGATTGAAAAATTAGATGCCCAAACCATCTATCTGGCAACATATGGTAATTTGCCTTTGGATTTTAGGAACAGTAAGGATAAAGTGCCAACGGGTGTTAAATTAATTGATGTGATTAAATATCCTGACAACGAAGTGGCATATTACTTGATTACCAGAGACACTAAAAACGGTGTTTCGGTTATGCCTAGTAAAGCCAGTGAGTGTAAGTAGTTCTGAATTGAATGTTAATGAGAATTTAGATTTTTGGCTTTGATAATTCTGAAAGCCACGGTTTGATCCGGATAAAGAATTTCTTCAAGAAGTTGTAAGCGAGGATTATTTAAAATATTTTCTCGCGACGAGATTAGTTCATCGCCGACGACAATGTTTCCTTCTTTTTCTTCTTTTGCCCAATTGATCGGGCGGTATTCAAATTGACCGAATTTTTTTACCGCCGCTCGTTCGTAGGAGCTATAGTAATTCGGCAATTCAAGATATCCGGCCTCTTTTTGATAAATTTTCGGGTCAAATTTAGTAAAAAATAAAATATGAATATAACTTTCACCTCGGCTGTTATCAATTACAATTTTCTGATTTGGGAACGATGCTAAGATTTTACCCAATTGAGAGTAACCCAGTTCCCAGTATTTCGCTCTTTGATAAGGCAAAATGTATAAAAATTGAATCATCAGACTGACAAGTGAAAAAATAATCATCAACGCCAATACTCCGCCAAAAATGATTTTTAAATTTTTAGATTTGAAAAAAATAATTGATTCATAAATGCCGACAGCAATGATTACGGACAGGGGAAAAACCAAAGGCAAAGCCCTGACAGTTGAAAAAGGATCTCCGGTTATTGAAGCCGCTATGGGTGAAAAGAACAGCCAGGGCAGGATAAAGGGTCGTGAGCTTGCGTATTCCTTCTTTTTGATAAACCAAACAAGCCCCAGTAAATAAAAAGGCAATTGCCATGAATAAAAAACCGCCAAATCCGGTAGCCATCTTTGTTTTTCGGCCGGATCCTCAGAAAATAAATTTCGGGGAGAGAAATAGGCGGTGTATAAGGCGAACCACTTTCTTAAGGTAGTCAAAGTTCGATTGTTGGGTTGACCGTCTTGATTTTGCCAGGGTAAAACTGATTGTGGAGAAAAAATACTAAGTGATTTGACGCGGGATTGCCCGCCTGGAGTCAAAGAAATGGCCAAAATTGGTATTGTCAATAACCCCAAAACTAAAAAACCCAAAACTAAAAACTTTTTCTTTTCTAAAAGCCAAACTCGATAATGGAAAAGATAAAAACCAAAAATTAACGGGGCAACAATTCTTTGGCCATGATAAGCATAGGTCGAAAGAACAAAAAAAATTGATCCCAAAAGAAAAACCAGCCTCTTTTTTATCATCGAGCCATAGACACAAGATGAAGTTGCCACGAGTAATAAAAGAAGGCTTAAATTAGATTCCCAAGCTCCACGACTATAAAAGACATGCCACGGGCTGATGGTGAGAACCAAAGCGGCTAAAAAAGAGAAAGGACGATTGTTTTTGGTAATAAATTTAATTAAGAAATAGGCAAGAATAACGGCGATTGAGCCGGAAAGGGCGGAAATAAAACGGGTGGAAAAAATACCGAGCCCCAATATTTTTATAGGAATGATGCTTAAGTAAATATAAAGCGGTGCTTTAAAATCGGTAAACGAGCGGAAAAGAAGGGGAAAGGATTTTCCGAATTCATCCCTGCCTGTTTTTAAAACGGAGTAAGCGTTATAACCAATCGCCGCTTCATCAAGATAAAATCCATGATCTGGATTATCCAGTTGATAAAATCTAATTACCGCCGCAAGAAAAAAAACAGACAATAATGTCAGAATCCAAAAATAATTATTTAGATATCTTTTCATGAATTTTTTTGTAAACACTTTCTATCCCAGATCCAATAATGAAAAGAAAAGGAATAATCAAGTACCACTCAAAATTGTAATACCGATTGCTAAAAACACTGTTTAAGAGAAAAATAATGGAAATCCATAGAATAATCGGTTTATGTGATTTTAAATTCAGCGAAAACAACCCAATAATAAAAAATGGAAGAAGCCAAGAGAATAACTTTTCAGTCTCTTTTACTCCAACCCTTTCTAATGGATGATTGGCGAAAAAATAATGATTAAGGTCAAAAGATTCAAAAAAATTTATTTTAAAGTTTTTAAAGATTGCTGTGGCCTTGTTTGTATAAAAACGTGAGAAAGCAGGGTTAACAGAATTTAAAATATTTTGGTATAAAGTAATCTCGGCAATTTGTTGCCGGCTTAGATTAAAAGGAAAATTGCCGGCTGGCAGGACAGACCGACCCCGCCAAGGAATAACAATAAACAGAATAACCAAGAACATTATTGTCAGACAATGACGGAGAAATATGTTTTTCATTAATTTGCTAAAGCCAATCGATTTTCGTATAATTTTATTCTAGCATGGTAAAACAAATTTCTAAATACTCTTCGTGGTTTCGATTCGGAGTAATTTTTGTAATTTTCCTCCTCGGAATTGTCTTAAGACTTTATAAATATCCTTTCTACCCCCTTGTCGGAAACGCTGAAGAGTATGCTTTTGTTTGGCACGGTTTATCTCTTATCGAGACAGGCGAACCAATTTCCTGGTCAATGTTGCCACCTTATGGAAAAGAGAATGTCGTTTGGAATGGAGAGGCTCCTAATCCCGTTGGAGGGGGCGGTTTAGGGGTACAGCTCGTAAAGCCTTGGTTTGACCAAACGCCCCTTTTTTCTGTTATCGTCGGGGGTATTGCTAAATTTTATAACCAAACTAATTTTACCCTCATTTCGACGTATATAATACGGATCCCTTCTCTTGTTTTCTCTTTCGTTTCTATGTTTTTTGTGTTTATTTTGGCGAGGAAATTATTTGGTTTTCTAGTAGGAATAATCTCTCTTATGATTTATGCGACTATGCCTACTGTTGTCTTCGGAGCACGTTTGGCTGTTCCCGAAAATATGATCGTGATGTTAATGCTTATATCTTTGTGGTTGATCCTTGAATATTTTGAGACAGGGAGCCAACTAAAGAGAAATCTGTCATTTTTTTTAGGGATAATCGCGGGTTTTGCTAAGGCCACGGGATTCCTTATCGTACCTTTTTTGGTTTTCTTAATGTGGCGACAAAAAAAATGGAAAGAAGGGATAGTTTTAGGCCTGACCAGCGGTTTTCTTTTCTTTGTTCCTTGTTTTCTTTATGGAAATCACTTTAATAAAGACCTGTTTTATAAAATTACACTTTACCAATCGCAAAGGCCGGCCGGTTGGAGCAGTCTGGCTTATTTGATCACAAACCCCGGTTTTTCTGTCGAAGTGATTTTGGACTGTTTTTTGGTTCTGGGATTTCTTTCTTTAATATTCCTGCTTTTTAAAAAAAGGAATTCGCAGGAAGAGGTAATCCTTTCATCTTTTATATTTTCGCTTTTTGTGGTTATGATAACGGCGGGACGACATGATCAATTGGCCTGGTATCGATATCCTATTTATCCGTTTATGGCTATTTCGATGGCTATTATGCTCAAACAATTTTTTATAAATTCCGACCTATGGCTTATGGCTATTTTTACGCCCCTTCTTTTAGGAAATATCGACCTGCTTGCTAATCCATTTTGGAAAACTCGCTTTTTTTTCGAGTCTCCCTTCTTTCGTTTTTCATTTATATTTCTCCTTTTACCGGCCACTATATATTTATTTTTCCCTAAGAAGATTTTATTAACAGTTTCCCGTAAGTTTGCGATTCTTGTGTTTGTTTCTTCAATTCTTATTAATATATGGGTAATTCAGACCAGGTTTAGCCTTCTTTGTGATAATGAATCTTGTCCCTTGCCTCAAAAGATTGATCTTGTAAGACCAATATTCCATAAATAATTAAAATCTATATTTCTTTAACCCCATGAATTGTTAAAAATTCTTTCTGTCGTGATAAACTAGAATAGAATGAACAGGAAAAAATCTTATCTTCTTTTAATTTTGATTGTCTACAGCGCCTTTTTTTTTAGAATTTGGAATATAAACCTGATTCCTCCTTCTTTGAATTGGGATGAAGTTTCGCTCGGCTATAATGCCTATTCAATATTAAAGACGGGTAAAGATGAATGGGGTATTAAATTTCCGCTGATGTTCAGGGTCTATGGGGATTACAAACTGCCTTTATATATCTATTTAACCTCTATCAGTGAATTTTTTTTAGGGTTGAACGCCTTATCGGTTAGGCTGGTTTCAATTCTATCGGGTGTCGGACTGGTTATTTTTTCCTTTTTAATCACCAAGAAAATCACTAAAAGCGTGGAATATTCGCTAATTGCTTCATTGTTAACGGCCTTATCTCCATGGAGTCTTTTTTTGTCCAGAGTTGCGCTGGAAGCTAATTTGGGGGCATTTTTATTTGCCGGAGGAGTTTTTTTTATTGTTTGTTGGTTTAAGGACGATAAGCGGAAAAATTTAATTTGGGCAATGATTTGTTGGGGTTTGTCAATTCATGCGTATAACTCAGCGAGAATAATTATACCATTGATGTTCATCTTTTTAATATTTATTTCATTTAAAAAAAAGACCCTTAGAAGTTTATTTATTCCGGTTTTAATTTTAATAATATTTTCTTTGCCGCTGATTTTCCAGATTTTTAATCGGTCGGCCGGAGCAAGATTTAATCTAGTTTCTCTTGTTGATCAAGGAACAATAAATCAAATCATTGAAAAAAGAAACGATTTAAAATTACCCAATCCTGTCCCAAGAATCATTTTTAATAAGGCAACCTTCTTTTTATATTTTTCCGTTAAAAATTACTTATCAAATCTCTCCTTCCGGTATTTATTTCTCCGGGGGGGAAGTCATTACCAGTTTTCCATACCAGACCACGAACTTTTATTTTTAGTCACGGTCCCTTTTTTGATTATTGGTATTTTGAAAACACTGGTAAAAAAAACTGATGCGGAAAAATTTCTTGGATTTTGGTTTTTTATTTCTTTTATTCCTTCAGCCGTTACCAGAGATGCCCCTCATGTTCTAAGAACCATATTTGTTCTGCCGTGTCCAATGATTTTTACAGCAATTGGCATAAAGTTTGTATCTGATTTTTTAATGTCTCATAAATCTTTTTTTAAGGGTAATTTATTGCTAACCATCTTTTTATTGTCTGTTTTTGTTAGTTTTGGTAAGTGGTGGGCGGATTATATTAATATTTATCCCAAAGCTTATTCATGGGCATGGCAATACGGTTATAAAGAGGCGGTTTCCTTTATTAAACAAAATTATGATAAGTACGATAAGATTCTTGTTACCAAAAGATATGGGGAACCTCATGAATTTATATTATTTAATTATCCATGGAACCCCAGTATTTATCAGACGGATCCGGGCAAGATTTGGGATTATCATGCCGATTGGTATTGGATTGATGGTTTTGATAAATTTGTATTTATTAACGATTGGGAGGTCATTGAGAAAGTTTCAGCAATGCAAAGATTAAAAGATTCAAAGAAGAGATATTTGTTGGTAACCAGCCCGGGGAATTATCCTGAAGGATGGAATAAAATTAAAACAATCGAATTTCTTGACGGAAAATCCGTTTTTGAAATCTTGGAAAAGGAAAATTAAAATTGATGAAAGAGAAAATTTTTATCTTTTTAGTTGTTTTATCTGCGTTGATATTAAGATTGATCAATTTTTCCAACCGGTTAGGATTATGGACTGCTTTCTTGTCTGCGCTGATAATTGTCGGGATTTATTTTGTCATTAAAAAGTCTGATTTGATGTGGGCGAGAGTGTCCGCTGTTTTTCTTACAATCAGTCCCTGGCTGGTTGTTTTTTCCCGTAATCCCTATAGCTTATTTGGACGGATAAGCACGCTATTTTCTTTAAGAGAAGTTTTACAAAATTATTTTAGTTTATTTTCGGCCAAGTATTTATTTTTCAGCGGAATATGGCCTAATACAACCAAGCCTCTTTCTTATCAGGGAATGATGTATCTTATGGATGCGCCTTTTTTTATTTTGGGGTTGATGTGCCTGCTTCCCAAGAAAAAAAATATTGTCGAAAAAGCTATTGTTTATTCGCTTCTTATTTTTCCCGTTATTTCGTCGGTTGTTCCGGGCAGTTTTTTGTTTAGCTTACTGACCGGAATTATTATGGCGTTAATCGCCGCCAAGGGTTTTTCGTCTTTAATTGAGAAATCAAAATTATTTTTGATTTTTATTGTATTTTATCTTTTCTTTTTTATCCGTTTTATTGACCTGTATTTTATCCATAGTTAAATATGAAAAACAAGATAATTATATTTTTGATTATTTTTACCGCCTTCGTATTGAGAGTTTGGAAAATTAACAATTTTCCTGCCGGTCTTAACGCCGACGAAGCAGCGATCGGCTACAATGCTTATTCGCTGTTACAGACAGGCAGGGATGAGTTTGGCCACCCCTGGCCGGTGAATTTTCAGTCTTTTAACGATTTTAAACCGGGTTTTTATTTTTATCTTGTTTTGCCCTTTGTGAAATTTTTGGGACTTACTGAACTGGCCGTAAGGTTGCCAAGTGTGATTTTGGGGACTTTGACGGTGGGTATTTTATATTTATTTGTAAAAAAGATATTTAGATCTTCGTTTTTCGCTCTTAGTTCTTCGCTATTGCTGGCGATATCTCCTTGGCATCTGCATTTTTCCCGGGGCGGCTGGGAGAGCAACGCCGCCCTTTTTTTTATTTTACTGGGCGTATATTTATTTTTTCTTTCTTTGGAAAAATCAAAATATTTTACGTTCTCCGCCCTTAGCTTTTCATTATCAATGTTCACTTATCACTCTGCCAGAGTAATTTCTC
>Ga0210057_1002858_pt1 | contig 24300 bp, 24 predicted proteins | sample CryGeyCG2114_010_2_FD_183968 | JGI IMG/M metagenome (GOLD analysis project Ga0210057, IMG submission 183968) | Groundwater microbial communities from aquifer - Crystal Geyser CG10_big_fil_rev_8/21/14_0.10 (SPAdes) (version 2) | ecosystem: Environmental > Aquatic > Deep subsurface > Groundwater ...
GATTGTCTTTTATGCATCCAGAGCGAAATAGTGCTGAATATAGTATTGGGGCTGCGTGTCCTTTTGATAAGATAAATTCGTCATTGTTTTCATTTTCTGGGTTTTTTGTATCATAAGACATTTGATCGAAGAATAATACTGACATGATGTCTGCTGCTGATAAGCAAGAGGTTGGATGTCCACTTCCAGCAGAGGTTGTTGATTCTAAGCTGTCTTTACGCAGAATCGTTGCTATTTTATTTAGGTTTGATAGGGATGTCATTGTGCCTCTTTTGTTATAGAGATAATTAGAGAAGGAGATATTTAAGTTTGTTGATAACTGTGGCTTTGCGTGAGTTTTAGTTACATCTAGCAAAATAAGACAATCTTCTAAAGTTATGTAAGATTATTCTTGCAGTTATCTGCACGAATCTTGCCGTATAGTTTATTTTTCTAACTTCTCCATAAACTCTTTTGAAAGCAGAATGAAAACTTTCTGAATGTGATCTTTGATGATACTCCTTTAACCAAGCATAAACATCAAGGAAGAATTCCAAATACATAAATTTCCAAGACTCGCGTCCGTTAAGTTTGTTCTTCTTTGTTGGATAAATATACGGGGTCATAAAAAGTTCCTCTATCAATTGTGTTAAATCTCTATCATTAAATCCTGCATCTAATCTAATGCTGTTTCCAGAAACTTCTTTTATCAATTCTTTCATAACCTCTCTTTCTCCTCTTCCAGTTATATCAAATGCTTGAACAATTTCTCTTGAATCTATGACTGATGTCATATACCAACCTTCATAATTTCTCTTCTGAGACTCGTAATTTTGTTTTCTTGTTTTTTCTAAACCAGTTCCATCTCCCATTAAATTTCCATCAGAGTTTCTTGTTGCAAGAAAAATCTCATATAATATTTTTGCAACTTCTGGACGAGAATAAGCATCTCCCAAAACCCAATCATCTATCTTATTATGAATTCCAGCATAATGTCCGAGAATTTCAACCCATCCCTCTGATTCTCTTTCAGGACTTCCAATCATTTCAGAAATTAAAATTGCTTTTGCCAAATCTCTTGGACTTGTCGCATTACTTCTAACTTTTGGACAAAATGATGAATTAACAATCTCTCTAATGGAACTCAAAGTTTCTTTTACTTGTTTAATTTGAGAGAGATTGTAAGCAGACCAATCAATCTTTCTCTGCTCTTGTGCTTCATAAATTTCTTTCTTAAATTCAGGATCTCTTGTTGATCTTACAAGCTTCCTAAAATCCACATTTGGAAGTCGTTTAGGTATTTCTAAATACATAATTTGTTGTGCCTAACTAACTATATATTAACTTCTATACTGTATCACCTAAGTATTTATATAGTATTTGTGCCTAATTTTATAGAATGACAATGGCATATATAAGAAGCAAGAAAATTAAAGGTAAAACTTACTATTACATAGTCGAAGGCAAAATAGACAAAAGAGGAAAGGTAAAACAAAAAGTCCTTCTGTACTTAGGAAACATAGATAACATAACTAAGGTGTTTAATTTTTATAAGCAAAATAATTGAATCTCACGCAAAGCCGATAACTGTGTTGCAATTAGATTTATAAGTACATGTTTAGTTTTCTTATAATGAAGAAGAGAGTTTTATTTATTGGCCCTACTGGCCGTATTGGGAAAAATTTTGTTAATGACTATTGGAATCATGGATATAATATAGATTATGAATTAGTCTTGGGGGTTAGAAATTTAAGGAAGTTTAAAGAAAAGAGGTTTAAGGTTGTTCATGCAGATTTGTCGAAGCCAGAGACATTGAAAAAGGCGATGGAGGGGATAGACACAGTTTTGAATCTTGCGGCAAATGCAGACCAAAATGCGGAGTTTAAGGATTTAATTGAACCAAATATAATCGGGATTTACAATTTATTTGAGGCGGCTGTTAAGAGTAAGATTAAGAGAGTCATAACTATGAGTAGCATTCATGCTGTAAAGGGATATCATGAAGAGAAGTTAATTGCTGAGATAGATGCTCCAAGACCAGATAATTTTTATGGAGCTACAAAAGCATTTGTTGAAGCATTAAGTCATGTTTATTATAAAAAATATGGTTTAAGTTGTTTAGCAATTAGAGTTGGAGCTTATGTTTCTGATGATTTGAGGCAGAAGGTTTGTATGGAAAGGGAGAATTATGATTATATCATCTCACAAAGAGATTTGGCTCAATTGTTTCATAAGAGTATTCTTGCTCCGGAAAAAGTTAAATTTGGTATTCTCTCAGGGACTAGCGAAAACAAGAAGATGCGTTTGGATTTGAAATGCACGAAAAAACTTGTGGGTTATAATCCAGAAGATGATGCTTATGAGTTGTGCGAGGAGTGCAAAAAGAAAGGGTGTTGATTAGTATCTACTTAGCTTTATGAAGTAGTTATCTTAGATAAGCAAGAAAATTAGTAAAAATGGGCTTATTTTTATCGTCGGAGCTTCAGAAAGCTAAGCTATTACGGATTAGAGAGTTTTATAAATCGCTAAATAATTTAGAGTTATGCAAAAAAGTTGAAGAGCAATACATGGAGATATTTCAGATGTCAAGATTTACTCTAATCGAGAACATCAAAATCATTATATACTTTTTATTTTAAGAACTCTGATGTTAAACAGGAGAGAATTTTTAGGCGTTGGAGGAGCAGTTTTAACTGGTCTTATTTTTCCATCAACTTTGTTTGGAGAAGATGGGAAAGAAGCCGTTGAAGAAAAGGATTTTGCTCTTGAGAAAGCAAGAAGAATTTCTGCTCCGAATTATAGAATGACTGATGATGGAACCCTAATATTTAATTCAAATGGATTTATTTTAGGAGACAGATATTATACAGTTTATCATGGGATTCATAATTTGACGACAGGAAAGCAATTGAGAAATCCGATAATTTATGGGAAGCCCTCGGAAATTATTGCTGCGAGCGCTAGGAATGATGTTGCTTTGTTTGGAATTCCAGAGGAATTGAAAAGATATTATAACGATTGCGATTTTAATAGGAATTTTAATATAGATAAAAATCAGGAGATTTTAATTTATGGAATTCATCCTGAATGGCTCAGTACTGCTGGAGAGAGAATTCTTAGGGGAATAATTACTGATGTTAGTTGTTCCGTGTTTAATCATTATTTAAAATGTAATGTTTCAGGATATGCTTGTTTCGAAGGGAATGTTGATTTTGGAGATTCTGGAAGTGTTGTTTTGGATGCTAAAAGTGGGGAGCCATTAGGAATTGTTACAAATAAAGAAAGGGATAATTCTGGATATGGGTATTTTGCTCCAATGTGGAAGTTTGCTTTGCTTTTGGATGATCTATAATTTTCATTTATTTTGAGTAGTATCTACTTAGCTTTATGAAGTATTTATCTTCGATAAGCAAGAAAATTAGTAAAAATAGGCTTATTTTTATCGTCGGAGTTTCAGAAAGCTAAGCTATTACTTTGAGTAGTAAGGTTTAAAAGGAGAGTTTCTAGGGAGAGTTATGACAAACGGACATAGAACTGACGAAGATGGAGCAAGCCCTGCAGAAGATCATAGGACTTATTTACCTACTCCGAGACATCTTTACGGGGGTGATGGAAGATTGACTGAGAGGGAAAAAGAGGAACTAAGATTAGGTGGAATTGCGAGAGCGCATAGTCCTTTTGCTGATGGGTCAACTGCAACTGAAATGGCAATGAGACCAGATTATGATATGCCAAGAATGCCGGAGAATTTTTTTGGATGATTAAGAGCCCTTCCAATTAATTAAAGGCAAAAGATGCTTCTTGATTTTTATTGAATCTTTCTGAGCTCCCATCACTTGATTTGTGTCTTTATATGCTTGAGGAGCTTCGTCTAATGTCTTTTCGCTAATTGTTCCTTGAATTCCCGACATTTCTTTTTTGAAATCTGACATTGAAATTGTTGATTTAGCTTTTTTTCTTGACATTTGTCTTCCTGTACCGTGACTACTGGAGTTTAGAAACTTAGGATTTCCTAAACCTTCTACAAGAAAAGAGCCGTCACGCATATTTGCAGGGATTATTCCTTTTTCTCCTTTTTTTGCAGGGGTTGCCCCTTTTCTATGGATATATTTTCCTTTCTCATAAATTGCGTGATTGTGGTTTTTGTTTGCAAATAATTTTGATTCCAATTTTACCTTTAGAACAGACTCGATTGCTTCTTTAACACGATAAGAGATTTCAAGACGGTTTAGCAGAGCGTATTCTAATCCGAAGTCAAGAAGAGCTAGATATTCTTTTCCTAACTCTGATTTATCTGAGAGGGGGAAGGTTTGTTCGTATTCTGCTTTTTTTTCAGAGCCGGAAGATTTCATCATGTATTTTTGAGCTACTTTATGTCCTAATCCGCGAGAGCCTGAGTGAATAATTATCCAGAGCTCGTTGTTTTCTTTATTTGTAGAGAGCTCAATGAAATGATTTCCAGATCCGAGAGAACCGAGGTGTTTAGCAGATATTTGCTTGATATGTTGGAGAATGGACTTATCATGTTCTTGAAATTCTAGTTTTTCTATTAATTTTTTCAGAGAAGAAAGGGTTTTTTCATGGAGATCGTGATTTTTTGATTTTGAAGAATTTGTTTCTCCAAGACCCATTGGAACTACATTTATTACAGCAGAATATATCTCCTTTAATTTCGATTTTATTTGTTTTACTAGTTGAGAAGAAGAAAGGGATTTAGATTTAGGAAAAAGATTTACGGCTATGAGCCCACAACCAATGTCAAATCCAACCCATGCGGGAACAATAAATTCTTTTGTTATTAAGACAGAGCCGATGGGGGCGACATAACCAAGATGGGCATCTGGCATTAATGCCGCGGCTGTGACGAAAGGCTCAGAATAGCAATCTTTGAATTGCTTTCCTGTTTCATTATCTTTTGAGATTGAATAATCATAGATTGGTTTTGATTTTTTAGGCATTGTAGAAAGAAGGAAAGAAGGTTTATTAATTTAGCCCTTTAATTTTTTAAAATCTGCTTGGGCTATAAGTTTGGAAATAACCTCTTAGAATTTCTACTTGAAACCTAGACTTTTTGTTGTTTTGTTTTAAATGAATATTAATTTCTAACATATCTGTTGAAAAATAGGATTTGAAGGTTATGTTTGAATTATAAGTTCCTTCTATCTTATCCAAGACTATTTTTGCAGAAAGTCTTTTATCATTTTGATCATTCAGGTGTTTTAATAAGCCTTGAGTTGCTCTTGCTCTATCTTTTTCTTCTATGCGTATTGACCTTGGTCTTTTTATGTTTTCTGACATAAATCTTAGTTATTGGTAGGTTTTATAAATTATGTTGTTTTCTAGTGAGAATGAAGTGGATTGAATTTTTCGCTGTTCTTTTTTTCGTTTTATTATGCTTTTTGGGATTTTTTTTGTTTATGATTTATTTTGATGGGGGAGAGAAATTATACGAATCTTATGATACAGAGACTGTTGTCAATGTTTCTGGAAATGTGCAGTTTTATAGAAATATGAGGTATAGAGATAAGAGAATAAGTTATAGCATTGAAGATAGTTGTAATTTGGGAAAGATAAGCGATGCTGAAAATGCGTTTTCAGTTCTTGGAGAGAAAACAGTTTTGGAATTTAGGAGAGTTGATAGCGGAGCAGATATAGAGATTTTTTGTTCTGAGCTTGCGCCAACTGTTGAAGAAAAAAGCCATTTTATTGCCGGAGAAGGAGGACCAAGTGAAGTTATTACTTCTGGAGAATATAGCGTTATATTTTTGGGAAAAGTCAGTTTGTTTAGGATTGATAGATGTGATAGACCACAGATAGCTATTCATGAGATTTTGCACGCTTTGGGCTTTGACCATAATGCTAACGAAAGTAGTATTTTGTATCCAGTAACTGATTGTAAACAAGAAATTGATGATTATATCATAGAAAAGATAAATTCTCTTTATTTAGTAAAGCCGGAAGCGGATTTAGTGATTGTTAGTGCCAATGCTAAAAAAGTTGGAAGATATCTTGATTTTGAGATTGCTATTTCTAATTTTGGATTAAAGGATGCTGGGAAGTCAAAGTTGGAAGTTGTTTTCGATAATGAGCCAGTTAGGGAATTTGAACTTGAGGATTTGAAAATAGGCACTGAAAGGACTTTGGATGTTGAAAATGTTAGGCTTCCTTTCAGATCTGGAGAAAACATAGGCTTCGTTGTTGAATACGAAGGCGAGGAATTAAGCAAGGCAAATAATATTATTGTTTTGTCCGTAAAGTAGGAGTAAAAAAATAAAGGTTTATATATACTATTCACATATTTTTAATAGTTTAGGAAAGAGGAAAATTAATAAAATGGCTGAAAGGGATTTAATACTTTATGAGAAGGCGGAGCATAATGGAATTTGGAGTTTCAAAGGATTTTATGCGTTTGCACACAATTGGCTTAAAGATGAGGGGTATGGAGTAGATGAATCTAAGTATACAGAAAAAGTTTCTGGAAATTCAAAAGAGCTTTTTATAGAATGGCTTGCTACTAAGAGACTTTCCGATTATTTCAAGATTGAACTTAAGATAAGATTTCTTGTAGATGGTTTGATAGATGTTGAGGTAGAGATTGATGGAGTTAAGAAGCAAACGAATAAAGGACATGTAGAGATTCAGATTAAGGCAAATCTTGTTTCCGATCCTGAGAGTAAATGGGATAGGTCAAGTACTTCTAGATTTTTGAGAGATGTCTATAATAAGTATATTATTCCAACAAGAGTAGATAATCTGAAGTTTAATGTTGTTACTGATGCTCAGACGTTTAAGGATGAACTTAAAGAGTTCTTAGAAGTTGGCGGAAAAAGGTAATTCTGATACGTTAGAACAAATCACACAAATCTTTATAATCTTCGCGAAATCAGAGTTTATCATGAAAAAGATGTTGCTATTTGTGGTTTTTCTTGTTGTTTTCAGCTTATTTGTTAGTGCGGTAGACCTTGAAGTTGAAACATTTAGTAGGGGAAATGTTATCATTGCTGAAGTTGGAAATCCGGGAAATTTTGATTTTGTTATAACAAACAATCTTGATCATTCAGAGAGTGTTGAAATCTTTTCATTAACTGGACTTAGTTTCTCTCCAAGGGGAAATTTTGATTTAAAGGAGGGAAGGAATTTTCTTGATGTTCAGGCTTATTTATCTGAAGATTTGTTAAGGAACAGAGGACTTGTTAAATTAGAATATCAGATAAAAGGACAAAGCGCAGGAATAATAAAAGATAATTTAGTTTTTAGAGTTGTTTCATTTGAAGATGTTTTTAATGTTGAAGCAAATGATTTGAAGTTTGGAGATTCTAACGCTTTAGTAAGGATTAGGAATATTCAGAATACTCCTTTGAAAGATGTTAAAGTTAAATTCAATTCGGTTTTTTTTGATTTTGAGGCAAAAGGAGATTTTGAACCCTTTGAAGAGAAAGAATTTACTGTTCCTGTGAATAAAGATATAGGAAATGTTGTAGCAGGACATTACTTTTTTGATGCAGGAATAGAGATTGAAGGTGTAAAGACAAAAGTATCTGGAGTTATGAATTATCTTGAAAAAGAGAATATTATTTCTGATAGTACAAGTAATGGTTTTATTGTGAGAGAGATTAGCATGATTAGAAAAAATGAAGGGAATAAAAGAAGCTCTGTCGAGATAGAAGTTAGTAAAAATGTTATTACAAGATTATTTACTTCTTTTTCTGAAGAGCCAGATAAAACTGAAAGAAATGGACTTTTCGTGCATTACTTTTGGGATAGAGAAATAAACCCTGGGGAGGGCGCAGAGATTAAAGTTACTACGAATTATACATTCCCCTTTATTCTTTTAATTTTAATTGTATTAATAGGGGTTTTTGTTAGAGCATATACTATGACGAATATTGTAGCCAATAAAAAAGTTAATTTTGTTAAAACTAAGGGTGGAGAGTTTGCATTAAGAGTTAAAATTAGAATTAAGGCTAGAAAGGCAGTTTCTAATGTGCAAGTTATTGATAGTTTGCCTAGGATGACTAAACTTTATGAGAAATTTGGAAAAGAGCCGGATAAGATAGATGAGAAAACAAGAAAGCTTTATTGGAATCTTGGAAGTTTGAACGCGGGAGAAGAGAGAAGCATCTCTTATATTATTTATTCAAAAGTCAGAGCTGTTGGAAGATTTGAATTGTCAAGCTCAAGAGTTGTATACAAGAGGGAAGGAACAGAAGAAGAAGTTTATAGTAATCGGGCATATTTTGTTAGCGAGACGATTGAAGAAGATTAGTTGTTTAAGTAGTTAAGAGAGGTTTGGGATTGAATTGTATTTATCGTTCTTATGGCATGTCGGTATATTCTCTCAATTTTTTCTTGATAATAATGTAGTTCGAAATATCCTTTTAATGTACTTGTGAAAGAGCCTATGGAAAGATTAATTTGTTTTCTTAGTGTTTGATAAATTCTTTCTGCTTCTTCTTGCTCTTCTTGATTCTGATTTCTGAAGTTATTTCTTCTTCTTATCATTGATCTTGTAGAGTCAAGAGCTTCTACGAAATTAGAATTTAGGATTCTTTGCGTTTCTGTTGCTTCTTCTCTTATTTTTGAGGATTTGCTTTGAGATAGGACGCAATCAAGAATATCATAGATTGCCTTTCCCTCTATTTGCATATCTCCGAGAGAGGCTCTTGTTCCTAAGAGGGAAATCTCTATTCTATCTAATGATTCTAATATTTCGTCTTTCCATGTTCTTTCTTGTGTTTGCGCTAGTCTAACCATATTAATTTATTTTACAGAGGGTTTTAAATCTAACTGTATCTAAACTTTTGCGTTTTTAACAAACACAAAATTCTAGTCTATTGAAGTTATTACTAAGTAGGTATAACCTTAAAAGGTAATGTTTATAAAGCTAGAAAAACTATAAATAGTATGGCAGAAATAGAAATAAAATTAAAGGGGTTTAAATGCGATAGGTGTAAGCATGAGTGGGTTCCTCGTAATAAAGAGGATAAACCTATCATCTGCCCTAAGTGTAAAAGCCCTTATTGGAATAGACCCAAGAAGAAATAAATTTTATTACAATAGAAATGAAAGAGATAAAAGAATTTGAAAATAAAGTTGTATGTGGTGATGTTTTGGTTATTCTTAAACAGATACCCGATAATAGTATTCATTTAGTTATTACTTCCCCGCCTTATAATGTTGGTAAGAATTATGATAACCATAATGATAATATGAATTATGATAAATATCTTAATTGGTTAAATGATGTTTGGAAAGAAACACAAAGGGTCTTAGTTGATGGGGGAAGATTTTGTTTAAATATTGCTCCAACAGGAATTAAAGATTTTATCCCCATACATCATGATTTTACAAACCAAATGAGAAAATTAGGTATGAAGTTTAGAACAGAAATACTGTGGTATAAACAAACCATGCTTAAAAGAACAGCATGGGGGAGTTGGAAAAGTCCTGCAAATCCTCATATAGTTCCTTCTTGGGAATATGTCTTAGTTTTTACGAAAGGAAAAGATAGGTTAGACGGAAATCCAACAGATGCCGATATAACTGCGGAAGAATTTAAAACATTCTCTGATGGATTTTGGAAAGTTCAACCAGAAAGACAAAGAAATGGTCATCCTGCTCCTTTTCCAGAAGATTTAATTTATAGACTAGTTAAATTTTATTCTTATAAAGGAAATAGAGTTTTAGATATGTTTGGCGGAACAGGGACGGTTGCAGTTATATCTTACAAAGTAGGAAGAAAATTTATTCATATAGATATTTCTAAAGAATATTGTGAAACCGCAAATAACAGATTAAGACAAGCTAAAAGTGAAATGGCTCAAAGAAAATTTAATCCTTAAAACCATATTTTTTTAAAACCTCTAATATTTCACTAAACATTTTTAATACTTTTTCGTCTTTGAATTGTTTAGATTTTTCAATCATTACTTTACAATACTTTGCTAAAAAATCAGTTGTCCCATATCTTTTTTTCATTAAATTATGCTCACTACATAATGTTTGTCCATTCTCTAAGGTAGAGGTTCCGCCCTTTGCTTGAGGTTTTATATGGTCTGCACAAATTTCATATCCATTATGTCTTCCATTACTACAGACCACACACCGATAATTATCTCTTTTGAATATTTGTTCCTTTATCTCTGAAGAAAATGGTGCTCTGAAATTTTTTCCATTATAGCCCGGAATTCTTTTATAGATGCCCTTACTTACCTGAATTAACCATCCTTCTTCATAAAGCATTCTTATTGCTCTCCATGTATCTCTTGGTTTTTTATTATAAAGTTTTAAGTATTGTTCTTCAACAAAATCAACAACCGGTCCATGTTCTATATCTTGGTTCTGATGTGCTTCAAAATATTCTTTAATTAAATCAAAAATAGTTTTTCTTTTCTCTTTTTCCATAGAAAAAGTAAGATTTTATACCTTTTAATCATTTCCACCAACCTTTAACGCAACAATACAATTGTATGCAAGAATTTATAAACTGAGGAAATGTGAGATAATCGTTAAGCTTAGGTACAGATAAGCTGTTTGTTCTAAGTTTAATTAAATCCTCCCTTAGCTCAGTGGTTAGAGCGTCTGGCTGTAGGAATAATGCGGACAGTCTCCTTCCTTGGAGATATTGGATGAGGCATGATCAGAACAGGTTCGTTAGAGCTTGTTGTTTGCAGTACCCGGAAGATCCCCAGTTCGACTCTGGGAGGGGGGATTTTTATTATTTCTTCCTTGGAGCAGGATATTCAATAAGATTTCCTGCCTGAATTTCAATCTTGTCGGCTTTTCTTAGATTAAGGATTTGTTTTCTTTTGAGAATTGGGAAATGTTTTATTTCTGTGAGATATTCTGGGATAAACCAGACGGGCTCTGAGGAAGTCATCCAGCCTTTTTTATCAAACCTTGCGAGATTAACTGGTTTTGAGAAAGTTCTTAAGGTTTTCTTTCCGTTTTTATTTAGAAAATATTCATGGAAGAATGAGAGAGCTAATTCTCTTGGATTTTTGTATATCGGTTCACGATAGCGGAGGACAGCGTGATTTGTTTTACTTATTGATCCATAATATCCAAATTGTTTGAATATTGCTATGACGTGATCAAAATCATCCGAAGTTGCTTCGAAATCCATTATTAGAGGTTTATATCCGTGAAATCTTAGCGCTGTTGCAGCAAGCATTGCTCCTTCCATGCAGTGAGCTGTTTTGCTTTGCAAGACAGATTTCGGGCTTTGACAAGTATCTCCATTTAGTTCAAAGTTTATGGGAAGAGTGTTTAGAAAAGATTGTATTTTACTTGGATTTTTGAGAGATTTTAGGATTTTTAGTTCTGATGAGGAAAAATCTGAGAATAGAGATTTGTTTTTAGATGATTGAAACATGGAGATGTTAGGAAAGGAGAATATAAAAGCTTTTTTTAAAGAGGGAATTTGGGACAGGATTGAAGTATCCTTATGTCAAGATGCTTTTTGAAATTGAATTCTAATCGATAATCAGAAAAACAATGTGCCACCACACCTTGAAAGGTGTGGTTTGATTGGCACTTGTTTTTTGGATGTTCAAGATACAACTCCACACTTAAGTGTGGAGTTTTCTGTCAAGTATCTTGACATAATCAATGTAGTACCAATTATTTATTATAACGCATGGATACAAATATCGATAGTAGTATGTCTTCGATTAAAAAAGAAATGAAAAAACAGAATAGAAATTATAACGAATTTATTACTGAAAATATTTACTTTGTTTTGGAAAGAATGTTCTGTATAAGGTAACTATAAGCCAATCCTGTCCTAATTTCTTAGAGAGGTTTATACCATTCGTCATTGTCTTCTGAGGGAAAAAATCCTCTCTGTAATGCAGATATTTTATATTTTCTTGTTGTTTTTTTAGGATTCATCTTTCCGGAATGTATACTTGGGATATCGTTTGGAGAAATCATTTTAACAGAAGAGAATCCTTTTTCTGTTCCTATGTTCTCTACTAAGCTTATTAGAGACATTTCCCAAGGGAGCATTTTGAGAGCCGACTTTTCAATTTTTGAGAGGTATTCTGCTCTTGTTCCTTGTATTTGAACGATTTTTAAGAAATCTTCTTCTGCATGAATATTAAATGATGTCATTCCGAGAACTTTGCCATAAGATGTTGTCCAGTAAATTCCGCAGTCTCCTTTCTGTCCGGGATAGCGTCCGTGTCCATGATATAGTGTGTTATGAAATATCTCTCTTCCAGATACAAATCTAAAATTTCCGAATTGTTGGGGATCTTGCCTGATGTGGGTGTTTTCCCAGAGTAATCTCAGCGATTCTACTTCGTCTAGATTAATCGAGTTTGCGTATTCTAGACAGCTTTCTACCTTTGTCATATAAACCTGTTTAAAGTTGAGCTTTTAAATTTATTGAACGTGTAAATTGTACGTATAACGTGAGACTAAAATAATTTCCCATGTTATTTTTTTCTCCCGAATATAGCAACAGATATTTTCAGGGAATTACTTCAGTCTGTTGCTATAGGTCCAAAAGAAATGTTAATTATAACTGGCTTTCATTGAGAATAATCGGTTTTAAAAAGTGTTAAGTTATAGACTGGACTTAAGAACGAATAGTTTAATAACATCAATTCCTGTTTTCTATTATGAAGACAGATAAAAGAGATATATTGGCTTTGTTCGTCTTTTTAATTGCTTATATTCTTGTTGGGAATTTTAATAATCTGGTTTCTTGGATTTTGGGAACTGCTTTTTTGATTGCTTTTCTTTATGGAGTTATTTCAGTTTATAAGAAAGAAAAGTTTATTTTTTGATGTCAAGATGTCTTATTAACATTCAAAGGTATCTACTTAGCTTTATGAAGTAGTTATCGTCGATAAGCAAAAAAATTAGTAAAAAATAGGCTTATTTTTATCGTCGGAGCTTCAGAAAGCTAAGCTCTAACATTCAAAGTGAAGATTTAAAAACCCTATAAATATTTGATTCTGATATAAATGCAAAGGAGCAAAAAGATGGAAGAAACCATGGAAGAAGATATGGACTTTGAAGACGACGAAGACGCGGATGAAGAGTCTGATGAAGACGAAGAATAAGTCTTCAATTGGAATTTTTTTGATTTTTTGAAAATTTATTTATATTTTTTATTAAGTTCGTTTAAACAGTTGTTTTGGACATTCTAAAGGTTTAAAAAGCGTTTTTTCTTGTGAGAAATACTTAAATAAAGAGTGTTAAAAATGGAAGAAGGAGAAGAAAGTACCGAAGAAACACCTGAAACAACAGAAACAGCAGACGAAGAAGAAGCTGATTCTGAAGAAGCAACAGAGGAACCTACAGAGGAACCCGCTGCTGACGATTCAGGTGAAGAAGCTGGGGAATAATCCCCCAGGATAATATTTTTATTTTTTTGGCCTTTTATTGTTTAGGCCCGTTTTTATTTTTTATGTATCTTGTGTTGAAACATCGAGCATTTGTGTTTGCTTACCCACGAGTTAAAGCAGAGGGATTGCGCAAACACAAATCTCGTGTGCTCAAGAACCCGAGCACGCCCAGGACTTTAGTCCGAGGGTTCTTGACAAACTAGTATTCCTCTGGAAATTCATCAATATTGTCATATATCCCTAAGTCTGAGAGTCTTTTTTCATCTCTCATGTCAAGCTTCTCTTTTTCTTCTTTTAAATCCATGAGGTCTTGCATTTCTTCATAAACTGAAGGCTCAATTGCTAAGATGTCCTTAAGGGTTAGGATTCCTATTACTTCTCCCATTGATAACACAGGAAGACGTCTAAAATTTAGGGATTTCATCTTCATCAGAGCTTCAGAGATGTTTGCACTTGGTTTTATCACAGCGACTTTTCTTGTTGCAATGTCTAAAGCTTTGATTTTTTTGAGATTCACATTTGGTTTCTTTGTTATTGTCCATAATATATCTCTGGCTGTTAAAATTCCGAGAAGACGCGTTTTGTTTGTTATTAAAATAGAATTTACTCTATCTTTTGTCATTTTTTTAGCGCAATCATAGAGACTTGATTTTGGGTCTGTAGCTACAAATTTTCTTGTCATTATGTCTCCAACAGTTATCTCTCTCATAGATTTATTGAGGATAAACAGGTTAAAAAGGATTATTGTGGTTAATTTATCACATAAATCTTAAACTTGAAGATTTATACTTCAATCGATGGTTAAAGATTGATTCTCAAGCATATAAATCTTTAAACTTGATGCTTCGTGAGAAGCGATGGTTAAAGATTGATTCTCAAGCATATAAATCTTTAAAAGATTTGAAATTGAAGATTTTGAATGATGGATATTGGCAAAGGGGGGAATGAACAATGGGACAGAAGGATGTTTATGTGATGCCGGAAAATACCTCTCGGAGTTTGGGAAGAGATGCGCAGAGGAATAATATTCTGGCAGCAAAGGTTGTTGCTGATATCGTTAAGACAACTCTTGGGCCTAAAGGAATGGATAAAATGCTTGTTGATAGCACAGGAGAAGTAATTGTTACAAATGATGGAGTTACGATTCTTGAAGAAATGGATATTGATCATCCTGCTGCAAAGATGATTGTTGAAATTGCTAAAACTCAGGAAAGTGAAGTGGGAGATGGAACTACAACTGCTGCAATGCTGGCTGGGAAATTGTTGGAAAGGGCGGAAACGTTATTAGATAAGAACATTCACCCAACTGTTATTGTTAAAGGATATAAATTAGGAGCTGAGAAAGCTTTGAGCATTCTTAATGAATTAGCAATAGAAGTTACTGATTTGAGTATATTAAGAAAGATTGCGATGACTGCTATGACTGGAAAGGGAGCTGAAGGGAATAAGGAAAGTCTTTCTGAACTGATTGTTAGGGCGGTTGATCAAGTTTCTGAAAAGGGAAATGTTGATGTGGATAATATCAAAATTGAGAAGTTGAGGGGAGATAGCATTGAAAATAGCGAATTAGTTCAAGGAATTGTATTAAGTAAGGAAAGAGCGAATAAAGATATGCCTTCTTTTATTGAAGATGCGAGAATTTTGTTAGTTGATTTTCCATTAGAGATTAAGCAAATGGAAAAAGAGACAAGAATATCTATAACAAGTCCAGAGCAGTTGGAGAGTTTTATTGAATCTGAAGAGAAATATCTGAAGGGGCTTGTTCAAAAGATTAAAGATGTCGGAGCTAATGTGGTATTTTGTCAAAAGGGGATTGATGATGTTGCTCAGTATTATTTGGCAAGAGCAGGGATATTTGCTTGTAGAAGAGTAGAGAAAGATGATTTAGAGAAATTAGCAAGAGCAACTAGTGGGAAAATAATTTCCAGTTTGCAAGATTTAAATTCGGAAGAATTAGGAGAAGCAGAAATTGTTGAGGAAGTTAAAGAAGGAGAAGAAAGTTTGACCTATGTTAGAGGGTGTTTAAATCCGAAAGCAGTTAGTCTTGTATTAAGGGCAGGGAGCTTTCATGTTTTGGATGAGGTTGAAAGAGCCGTTAAAGATGGATTGGGAGATGTTATTTCGGCGGTTAAGTCTGAAAAGATTGTTTCTGGAGGAGGAGCAGTTGAAATTGAATTAAGTAAGAGGTTAAGGATATTTGCTAGAACTCTTGGAGGGAGAGAGCAATTAGCTGTTGAAGAGTTTGCAAATGCTTTTGAGTGTATTCCTGAGGCTCTCGCAGATAATGCTGGGCTTGACCCGATAGATATAATTACTGAATTAAGGCAAAGACATGAAGCTGGAGGAATGAGAGACGGAATTAATTTGTTTACAAATAAAGTTGAAGATGCTTTTGATGCAGGAATTATAGAGCCGTTGAAAGTTAAGAGTCAGGCAATTTCTTCTGCTTCAGAGGTTGCGATGATGATTCTTAGGATTGATGATGTTTTGATTTCTGAAAATAAAGATGTTGGAAGAAAGGGGAAAATGCCTGAAAATTATGATGGCATGGACTGAGAATGAAGGGGAGAAAAAGGTTAATTGTTAGGTCTGAGTTTATCAATGATATGCGGCATCGGGGAATCGAACCCCGGTCTCATCGTTTTTGCTTTATTGAACATTAGTTCAAATTTGACTCATTTCTGAATCAATTTCGACTCACTCTTGTCTTAAAGCTCCCCGCTTACGCTGTGGGCTCCAATCTTGTGGCGAGCGAAATGGCAACGATGTATTCTACCACTTAATTAATGCCGCTTATTCATTTTTAGATAATTAGGGTTATTTAAATTTGTTTATGCCAAGATTGCTGGACAAGAAAACCACACCTTTTAAGGTGTGGTAAAACGAAAGAAACTTTATGATCTTAATCATCTTCTATCTTTGTATATCCTTGGCACATAGCCATTACAGGTTGGCCTAGCATTAAATCTTTTTGGTTTTGAATTTTCTGGATGAATCATTTCCTGTCCCAAAAATCGTTTTATTTCAATGTCTAAATTATGTCTATTTTGGTTGGCTCTAAAAATTTCCTCGGCAAAAAAAGTCATTTTCGTCGAAGAATCAGTTTTCTCAGAACACATTGCAGTCAACAATCTCCTAGGAATTCCCCCATCATAAGTAAAATATTCTATTATCTGTCCTTCCCTAAGCTGAGGTGTATTCTCAAGCATCAATCCTTCATCTAATCTTCCCTTTTCTTGAAGCTCACAAGCTTCGTAATAAATTATTGTCGCCACACTAGGGTTTATTTTTTTAGCCATATTATTTTCATAAATCAGAGAGTTTAAAAAGTGTTTGTATGACCCTACGTAGCCCAGAGATATTAATCTCTGGGACATTCAACTTTCACAAGTTGAAGTAATCGAACCTCCGCTTAGTCGATGTAACCATTATTATCCTTTTAGTAATATTTTCAGATAGAACTTTTGTTCTACCCTTTATGCTAAAAAATGGTCCCACGAGGAGTTGAACCTCGAAATACTCTGTGTAAAATAATTGACCCTAAAAGTTACTTTTTGTAACGAACTACTTAAGACTCATTAATCTTTATTTTGTTTATTTCTTCTTTAAGTTTAAGCAAATCATTTTCTATTATATTCCATACCCTTTCTAAACTTACCCCAAAATAAGCATGACTTAATATGTCTCTAAATCCTGCAATATCTTTCCAAGCTATCTTTGGATATTTTTCTCTAAATTTAGATGGAATATTTTTAACTGCTTCTCCAATTATTTCTAACTGCCTTATTATAGCACTCTGTCTTAACTTATCTTTAGAAAATTTTTCTTTGTTTAAATTCTTTGAGAATTCATCTTTTTCATAATTTTAAAACTTAAAAAGCTTTTCATAATCTTTATGACTCATCCAATCAAGAATAACTGCTATGATCTGAACTTCTTCTGAAGGTGTTAAAACATACAACATTCTCCATCCATCTGGCAGATTGTAAATCCAAAGATTATTTAGCCCATATCTTTGAATTAATGGTTTCGGAATTAAATTCTTCTTCACACTCCTTCCAGAGAAAGCATCTTCTTGTAATGTACTAATTGCTCTAACAAGCGATTTTCTAATAGGATCTGCTTCATTTAACTCATTAAAAGATTTCTCCAAACTCTCATCAACAAATATAACTTTTTCAGGTTTCATAGTTTTATTGCAGGTCTGTTCTTTATTTTTTTGAAAAATTCTGGATTCCAAATATAAACAACATAACCTTCTTTGTCATATACTATTTTATAAACACTTTCTAGATATTCCATTATTACTTGAAAGGTTTGCCACATTACTTTTTTTGGAAGATTTTTGAATAAGTCTGTTTTTTTGTATTCCCCAGAATTTTCTTCTATAAATTTTTCTACCATTAAAACTGTTTGTAATGTTGGGCTTCTTGCTACATTATTAGTCTCTATATAACTTTTATTTTTTCTTATTGTTTCAGTTTCCATCTTAACTCTTAAATTTATGATTATATCAATTGATATTACTATTTAAATCTTTATCTTTTCCTACAATTAATTAATTCTAAGTATTAACACCTTACTTTTAGTTCATATAAAAAAACATCAGGCAATCCTTTTGGATTACCTAGGATTATGTTAGTATTAATAATTTATTGTTGTTTTTAACTTTTTCTATGCTTTTTATAAAATACAACAAATAAAACTCCGGCAATTAAAGTTATTACAGAGAAGACAATAAACCAAGGATTACTATAAGATAATCCACTTCCTAAGAAAGATAATCCTAAACTTCCACCAAGATGTCCTAATAACATTATTGGGATAAATAATCTTGCTCTCATTGAGGAGAATCCTGCTAAGTAAGAAAGTTCATCATCTGGGAATAGAGGTAAGAAATACATTAAAAATAAAATTAATTTTCCTTTATCAAATAGTTTATCATATTTTTTTAGAGTTTCTGGTTTAACAACATGTTGTATAATTCTTCTTCCAAATCTCCTTCCTAAATAAAATGCTATAAGTGTTCCAATAACTCTACCAATCCAATTTAAAATAAATCCATACCATGTTCCAAATATAAATCCTCCTGCAAGCCCAACAGCATAATGACTTATTGGTGTTAAAACAACCTGTAAGATTTGTATGAGCACAAACATCAAAGGAGCTAAGATTCCATAAGGTTCAATAAATTCTCTTATTTGCTCTTGACTAGAAAAAAATGAAGAAGGATAAACATAACCCAAAACCAATAAGACTATTGGAATTATTGTAAGTAAATACCAAATAAATTTAAGTTTTTTCATGTTCCCCTTTTTTTAACATGGCCCCACGCAGAATCGAACTGCGGACTACTCGGTGTAAACGAGTCGTTTTGCCACTAGACTATGGGGCCACTAAAGATTAATTATATCTTAAAATTATTAAAAGTTTGCTACTTTTAAAGCTTGCTTTTGTTGAGCTGTGTTGAAAACATTAAATAATTCTCACACTTTTATGAAAGTCATTTCAAGTTAGAATTTACTTCGTAAATTCCACCAGTTGCATATAAACAAAAAATTCTATAGTTTATATACAAAAATTTAATGGAAAAAACATGAGAATATTTTGGGGATTTTGTGAAGGTCAGTGCAAGTAGATTCTCTTGAACAGCTAAATGAATTTTAACTTTTAATGTGGACGCTTCGGGGCTTTAGCCGATGGATAGTTTATATGTAAACATTTATCTCCTTAGAGCATAAACAAGAATTATCAGTAGGCAGATAATGATTAATGCGATTATTATGATAAAGTTGATTAATCTTGTATCGATGTCCGCTTTTAGTGTGTAAATGTCCTCTGTTTCTAAAAGAAGAGGAGATGTCTCATTTATCTGTATGTTTGTGTTCTGAAGAGGATTCAATGGGATGAAAAGCGTTCCAGTAGTTGTTCCCGAACTTGAGCTTTTCTTTAGTGTTGTTCCTGAACCTCCAGAGTTTGAATTGTCTGTATTTGCTGGATCATAATCTTCTTCTGGCGTGTGACCAGAATCATTTATTGTTACGTTCTGAGAAGTGGAACTAATAAGAGTTGTAGCTGTGTTTGTTACATCAGTGTTATTTATATTTCCACTGAAGTCTGACGTCCAGATGATTACTGTGTGTGTGCTGTTAGGAACTAATCCGATTGCTTGGAATGATGTACTAGATGTATTTAGTGCGTTTGAGCCGTCTAAGAAGACGATAGCGTGGCTAAAATCAATGTTTGTAGGATTAACCCATGTCCAGAGAATTGTTGTATTTGTTATTGTTGTTGCGTTTAGGTTCGTTATTGAATTTGGAGCAGTTGTACCAATTGGAGGAACAATTGTTGTGTTTACATCGAATGTTACAGATGTTGAATTTGTGTTTCCGAAGCTGTTTTGTGTGTACGCGTTTAGTGTGTAAACTCCATCAGGTAAATTCAAACTTATGCTCGCGAGAGGATTGTAAGTTATATTAATTATATCATTAATGTTGTACCATGTTGATGTTCCTTCTGCAGTGATATTTAGAGAGATTTCTGAAACATTGTATGTCTTTGATTCTGGAGAGATTATTTTTATGAAAAGGTCTGAGAATGGATCAGCTATATTATTAGGAAGCGTTGTAGCTGTGTTTGTTACAGGAGTTGTATTTACATTTCCTGAAGTATCTACTGTTTGCACATATATTGTGTGTGTGCTGTTAGGAGCGAGGTTTAATGCAATAAATGAATTAAAGTTTGTTGAGACGTAAGGCGCGTTGTCTAATGAAACAAGATAGTGGCTGAAATCTGAATCTGAAGGAGCACTCCAATTCCATGAGAGAGTTGTATTTGTTTTGCTTTCTAAAGCGAGATTTGTTATCTGTCCAGGAGGGACTGTATCTGTTGTGTTTATTAGAGTTGTTCCTGTTGAAGAAACATCAGTGTTATTTATATTTCCACTTGCATCTATTGTCCAGATCGTTATTAAGTGTGTGCTGTTAGGAATTAAATTAGAAGCTTCATAGAAATTGTTACTTGTGTTTTGAACATTTATTCCATCAAAGAAAATTATTGCTTGAAAGAAATCAGTTATCGGATTATCCCATATCCATCTTAGAGATGTTTGTGTTTTGCTTTCCAGTTGGAGATTTTCTATGCCATTAGGAGTTGTTGTGTCTTGGCTTGGAAGATTAGGAAGAGTTATGTCTTCTCTTGAGACCTCATTGAGATTTATATTTCCTGAAGTGTCTATTGTCACTATTGAAATTTCGTGTGTGCTGTTAGGAATTAAATTTTGAGCGAGATACATTTCGTCCGTAGTATTAATTATGTTAATTCCATCAATATAAACAATTGCTGTTGCAAAGTCAGAATCTGCTGGATTGTTCCATGTCCATTTTAGAGTTGTATTTGTTTTGCTTTCTAAAGCGAGATTTGTTATCTGTCCAGGAGGGGTTGTGTCTGGAATTTCAGGAACTTCAAAGGTTTCCATATTTATTATAACATCTGAGGACAGGCATTTGTCGTCTTCTGAAAGAGTTTGAATTTCCAAGGTGTAATTTCCAGGAGATAAGTTGAAATCAAAAGATACTTGCTCCGAATCTGAAAAATCGATATTTGTGACTTTTGTATCAGCATATACTTGATTATTAGAAGAGTCTGTTATATTTATTGAGGAAATAACATCAACTGTATAATGGTCTTTTATCGAAGCTGGAACTAAGTCTAACAATCCAGCATGATTTATTGGAGAATTTACTTCCAGAGAGATAGTCACATCTCCTGAATTTTCATTTATATCTATGTTAGATATTGGAACTGTACAAGTTCTTTGCTGTGTTAAATAAGAGGTGAATGGAATTGGGTCGTCTGAATCTGTTCCAGCAAGATTTGTTTTTATTTCAAATGGAATATATCCAGTTTTATATTGATAAACTCCGTATCCATTTGGATTTTGAAGATTCGTTGGGAATGTTAATAAGAAATTATCATCTCCAGAGTTTAGGATATCTCCAGAGAATAAAGTATCTGTTGTAAATGTGCAAGTGTTGTCTCCACAGACAAAACCAATCATGTCTACATCTGCTATTGAGGTATTTGTAGTTGTTAGCGTCCCATTTGGTTCAATGATTCCGTATCTTAAATCATTGTCAACAGTTCTTTCAGCTAAGACAGGGGATAAAGTGATTAAAAATAGAGAGATTAATATTATACTGAAGATAAAGTTTTTATTGAATTTCATTTTATGGTGCCCCTCCCGGAATTCCACCTATTCCTCCAGAACCGATTGGGCTTCCACCTGGAGAGCCCCCAATTCCTCCACTTGAACCAGAAATTGGATTATCTTCTCCACCATTTGAGAAACCAGAATAAATTCCCCAGATTGCTCCTCCAAGTTCTAATGGAACTCCGACACCTTTCTTTCTATGGAAATCTGAAAGAGAAATTAAATTTTCAGGAGCTAAACCATTACCGCCGATTATATTTGTGAATCCTTCTCCTTCAACTACATTTGATGCCCATTCTAAAGGAACTTGGAATATCCAATCGTATGCCTTATTTACTCCTTCATTATTTCTTGCTATAATTGGTCTTGGAGCGTTTGTTATTGTTAACCCTGTGTGCTTTCCAGTTTCTACAATATCTCTTGCTCCGTTTATTGTATTGCCTAATGCTCCTCCAATTCCTTGTATTCCATCACGACCATTTAATCCAATTCTTTTTATCGGTTTCTCATCTGGGTAAATATTGTTTGGAAGAAATCTATCTGTTGTTAAAGCGTCTACAAGATTGTACAATGTGCCCCCAATTCCTCTTACTAAGAATCTTCCAACATTTTGAAATAATCCTCGCTTTTTCGTTTCCTTGTTTCCTAATACTTCTCTTCCTAATTCTCTGACATCTTCTTTCGCGAATTCCCAGTTTTCTCTCGAAACCCTTGAATTGTGACCAAGGTTTTCATCTGAACTTACAGAAAATTGTCTGTATCTGTCAAAATACTCTCCAATGCTGTCTATTGGTCTAAGTTCAACTGTTGGATTTGGTTTAATAATAATTTCGGTTTCTAATTTTGATTGTGTTGAAATTTCAGGTCTTTCCATAGATAGAGATTCTGCTGCGGGAATGTGTGGAAATGAATCTGGAAGAAGATCAAATTCATCTTTTTTTGGAGAGACATCGTAAGTTACTTCCGGAACTTGAGGATTTTCAGAAATTTGAGAAGGTTGAAGAAGTTGAGAATTTAATTCTGCTATTCGTAATTCGTAAGACTTTGCTTGCTCTGTTAAATCTTGTGTTAAAGCTGAACTCAGTTGTGCTAAGGATTCTGTTGTGTTTAATCTTTCCTGTGCTAATTGTGTCTCCAGTGCTTCGTATCTTGAATTGTCAATTGTTGAAATTTGATTTTGATTTGAACACATTGAAATTGGCTCAAAGTAAATTGCTTCATCTCCTTCAAGAGGTTTTGGAGGTTGGGCTAGTTCGTATTCTAAACTTTGAATAGGATTATTTGCAACCTGTGTTTCTCCTCTTAGAATTGAGCTTGCTGATTGTCTAGATTGCGAAGTTTGCGAATTTTTAATTTCTCCAGAACATTTTTCTTCTAAGGACAGTCCTAATGCTCCAAAGAATTCGCTTCTTAATCTACTATCTTTTTCTGAATCTTCGGATTCTAAAATTTGCGAGGTTGAAGCATCATCAAAAGTTGGAGAAGGTAAATTGACAGAGCTTTCTAATTGATTCGCATTTTGATTTCTGTGGAATATGCCAGCCAGTTTTTCTTTAACTGGAGAGACATAGGAACAAGCGGCAAGGGCTAATGTAGCAAGAGCAAATCCTGCTGTTCTTTTCCATTCTGTTCTTTTCACTTCGGCTTTTCCGTCGGTGTAGATATCTTCTGAGTCTGATAAATCTGAATTCCTTTTATGGTTTTGTGTTGGAGTTATTCTTGCTATTACGTCTCTATCTTCTATTACTGGTGTTGCTAATTCAGAATATTGAGTAGCTGAAAGACCATAAGCAGTAACATCAAGATGCGTCTCAGGCATCTTGACATCAGCAGAGATAGTTGGAGAATCACTGTTTTTTTTGGGAGCGGATTTAAATGCATATCTTCTTGTTTCTAAACTTCCTGTTAAAACAGACTCTATGTTTCTTATTTGTCTTGAAGTTCCCTCACTTCTTTGAACATGGTCTTTCCTCACATTCAAAAGTTTTCCTACTGCAGCAAGACCGTTTCTTGATATGTTTGAATTTGCAAGTGCATCTTGGATTATGCCATCTATAACTATATTTTGTCTTTCATAAGATCTTCCAAAGTTTCTTGAAGCATTATAAACTGCATAAATCAAAGAAGAATCTGTTTCATTAATTTTTCCAGAAGTTGCCAAGTCCAAATATGTTCTTTCTAATTTTGCTTTTATTCCTGTAGAATTTAATTTAGACATATAAATTTACTGAACAAGTTGTATTTAAACTTTATTATTTTGTTACTCTTTTAAAATTACTACTAAGTATAATGACAATTTGGGTAAGTATAAAGCTCGTCGTGGGATATTCTACAATAAGATAAACTAAATAATGACAAAATAATCTTATCGACGATAATAACTATCTGATTTTCCATTATTTTTTAAGATATATCAAACTTTCATATAACAGGTACTTTCTCTTCCGACGATAAAAATAAGAAGAAATAGGCTTATCGTCTATGCTTTATACTTACCCAATTTGTTACTTTGGGTTGAGAAAATTACTGCATGAAAATTTATTGATATCGAAGTGTTTGACAAACACTTTGAGCATTCAAAAGCTAAAGACAAGCGAAAAAACTTTTTGATTTTAGATGAAGTCTGAGATTTTGTTGAGAGATAATTGGAAATTGCCATAGAGAATCCATCTGCAAAAAGATTTGCAAATCCAAGAATTAGAATTATTGCTGGAGACAAAGATGCTCCGATTGCTCCTGCGACAACGGCAA
>Ga0210057_1002859_pt1 | contig 24294 bp, 27 predicted proteins | sample CryGeyCG2114_010_2_FD_183968 | JGI IMG/M metagenome (GOLD analysis project Ga0210057, IMG submission 183968) | Groundwater microbial communities from aquifer - Crystal Geyser CG10_big_fil_rev_8/21/14_0.10 (SPAdes) (version 2) | ecosystem: Environmental > Aquatic > Deep subsurface > Groundwater ...
CCCTAGCTTTAGCATCTTTACTTTTCATAAACGCCTCATAAAAAATTAGTCTATAAGGACGAAACGGTTTAGTTGCTTTTGACTTACCTTGATTATGTTCTTTGTATCGCCTTCTCAAATCTGAAGAATAACCGATATACAATCGATTATATTTCTCACTATACAAAACATATACATAATACATGGTTAAATATTATCAGAGGCATCGCGTAATAAATCAAAGATTTACACGCGACAGCCACGTAGAAATCTCCATTGGAGTTTGGGCATCACGTAATAAATTTCTACGAAATTTAAACGCGACAGCCACGTAGAAATCTCCGATTTCGTACGTGGCGGAGCATCTGGGTCTGGAACCCCATACTCCCATAGTCTTTCTTCCTTCCTTCCGTTGTATTGTCTCATTCTCCAGGATCTCCAGGCAAGATGAGACAAATGAGACACTATAAAAAAGGAGTGTCTCAAATAAAGTTGATGTATTTTGATATATTTGTTACTGTCACGGGGTTTCGCACTTCTGAAATAATTGGGTGATGAACTAAGACCAATATGAAGCTATTCGGCTAGCATTATTTACACAATCACATGCTGGTTACTACTTCACTGACCTGATTAGGAAATCGGACTACCCAGATAAAATAGCCGAAAAGTTAGCGAAAGCATTACTGTTTCGCAAAAACTTGCTCGGGTATTTTATGTCCCCTAAACATTCAAAACTAGAAGTACAAAAAACCATCAAGGAGTTTAAGCATTATAAAGACTACTCCAAGATTAAAGTCTATCTTAAAATCGAGGTCGAGCTTACAAAGCTACTGGAAGATAAATGCCATCAAGAACCATATGTTGTTGAGGAATATGAACATGCGGTATTAGCACCTGCAATTGAACGGGTTGCGGGTAACTCACTATCACGACTAACCGATAATGTTTATTTTGAGACTGAGTTCTCGAAACGTAAGCGAGAATATACTTATTGGTACTACTCAGTTGCACGAAAGTATTGTTTACCAACTTTACGAATTATTCTGTTTATTGTCAGACTATTAAAATAATTCATACTATCCTCCTCGAAATTCAGTCCAACCTTCTTGACCTTCGGTAAATTCACGACTGTCTGGAGTTACACATTTTCTTGGCTCACCAGTTCTCTCTGAGTATTGTTCAGAGGAGAGTTGCCCCTGAGCCGTCACACAATCTTCAAAAGTTTTCACCCACTCATATTGTTCGGATAAAGTTGGAGCAGGTTCACCGCCCGGAAGGAGTTCTGGATAAAAGAGTCCGGGGGGGCAACCATGACTACAATCTTGGTGACTGCCTTCATTTAAAAGCACCTCGGCAATCTTCCAAGCGTCCCAAGCCTGCGAAAGTGAATATTCGGCCTCTCTATCTAGGGTTTTATCACCTATTTGTATTGAATCTTCATTGCCTGGAGTTGTATCGTTGGTTTTTTCGAGGGCTGTAAGTAGTGTTTGCCTGTCCTTAACAAATCCATAGTACTCCAGATTACCAATCACACCATCAAGTTCAGCATCCTTACCAACTCGAAAAGTGTAAGTGGTGGAGGCTAGAGGTCTGGGAGCTTGATACTTTTCATTTTTGAGTTTAACTAGATATTGCCATCCAAAGATGATACTTCCTATTAGTAGTAATCCTAGAACGATGAATACTCCTTTGATCTTCATAGTCATATGATAACAGGAGAATTTTTTATGTTTTCTCTTCCATATTTGAGCACCTGTGCCATCCAGATAAGTTCATCAAAAGAACGCTTGATACGCTTGATATAAGCCTCGTCCTTAAATTTACCTTGTTCATCAAAAAGGTCTTGCACTCTGGGGAAATGAACATCGGTAAATGTGGCTACCATACCCATTTCACGAACTGTGGCAACTAAAGCCTCTATAGCTCTAACACCGCCAAACATACCTGAGGAAACCCCAGCAAAAGCAACTGGTTTATGAATGTAGTTTTTCAGCTCACTATCGAGCATCCGTTTTAGAGTTCCTGGAAATGAATGATTATATTCTGGCACGACGATAAAAAACCCATCTGCTCGTTGGGTGATCTCAGTGTACCGAGGGTCTTTCCCCTCTGGATCGTTACCATCTCCAGGGAAATCAAAGTCATTTGGGTCAACTAATTGGGATTCAATATTCTCATATTGTTTACTGACTTCATGAACTAACTTTGCTACATGGATTGATTGACGTTGTACTCTTTTAGTACCTTCTAACACTGGAATAAATAGTTTATCCATTTGTTAACTCCTTAAGAAGTAATTTTTATAATTGAGTCATCTTGGAACAGGTCTTTTGGAACTGAGATATTCAATTGCTTGTACAACGCAGTTGGGATAGATAAATCAGCTAACCATAGCTCCCCCACATATTTATGAACCTGAGGCACTAGTAGTCCTTTTTTGGGTAATGCCAAAGTCAAGGTTTTACTCGCCTTAATTGTTATTCTCGAAGCTTCTCCTGAATCTGCATTCAAACCGCTGGGGACATCGATAGATAGAACAGGAAGGTTCGCTTGGTTAACTAAGTCGATCACAGTAGCAATTGGCTCTTTTGGATCTCCCCTGAGATTGTACCCCAACAAAGAATCAATGACTAAGTCAGCTTCATCAAGTGATTGTTTTAAATCTATTGAATTATCAGAATCAAACTCTTTTGTGAAGACTCCATAGTTTCTAAGTATCCAATACTGCCGTAATCCCTCCATGGTTAGTTTAAGAGGCGAGCACGTTAAATAGACCTCGACACTAGCTCCGTGATTGAGTAAATGTCTAGCTGTTCCAAGACCATCTCCACCATTATTGCCTTTGTGAGATAAAACCACAATCTTTTTGTTTACTAGATCACCACCCAGCATACTCTTTGCTAACTTGGCGCTATTTATTGAAGCATTTTCCATCATCATCAAGATTGCCAAACCAAATTCCTCAGACGCGGATATATCCACTTGCCTCATTTGTTCAATACTAACACTCGGTATTTTCATAACTATTTCTTTTGCTTTCAGGTACTGGTGTAGAAACCTTTTATGTTTTTGCATCGTGACCTCCAAATTCATGTCTGAGTGCCGATAACACTTTTCCTGTATATGAAGGACGTTGGGAAGAGTGTTTTCGGAACTCTAGTGCTTCTTCAATTATTTTGACTGGAATGCCAATTTCATTGGCAAAATCTACAGTCCATTGACCTTCGCCACTATGACCAACCGTTTCACTACAACATTCACCAGTATTAAGTTCGGGAGAAAATTTTTCATATGCGTTTGCCAGCCAACCTATTAGGCTTGAAGTAATAACCGATCCGTGGTTATAGAGATTAGCAACGGTTTCCAGATCCAAATCTTGATCTGATTTCTTAAGAACTTCAAATCCTTCTGCAATCGCTTGCATCATGCCGTACTCTATACCATTGTGTAACATCTTTACAAAGTGCCCAGATCCAGACTTACCAATATAAGCATAACCCTTGGGCACTGATATATCTTTAAATAGTCTTTCATATTTTTCATAAACATTTTTATCCCCACCCACCATGGTACAAGCACCATATCGTGCTCCACTTGGACCGCCTGATACTCCAACATCAAGAAAATTAATTTGCTTATCTGATAATTTTTTAAATCTTTCAATTGAAGCTCTGAAATGTGAGTTTCCTCCATCAATAATAGTGTCTCCAGTAGACAATAATGGAACTAGTTGGTCAATTACCTCATCTACCGTTTGATGAGGAACCATCAACCAAATCTTCCTAGGCATATCCAACTTATCTACTAGTTCTTCTGGTGAGTAACTGGGAACGACGCCTTGCAAAGATAATTTATCAACAACCTCTGGACTACGATTATTTCCAACAACAAACCAACCTTTATTTACTAATTGCAGAGCCAAACCTTCACCCATTTTACCCAACCCTATTATTCCTATTTCTTCAGTTTGTTTCTTCCCATTTGAAACTGGATTTGATTGAACATCTCTTTTGGGAACAGTTCCTGGTTCATAAGTTTCTAGAGGCACAAGATTTTGGTTCCAGCTATCAATAACAGGATCAACGAAATCCCACATAGCTTGTACTTCTTGATCGGACAAAAAGAGCGTTTGCTCCCCCTTTAGAGCTGAAAAAATAACCTTGGCATATTCTTCAACATACTGACCCTTAACTTTTTTCTCGTACAAGAAAAATGAAAAGGATCTTTTTTCTAGTTTATTTTCGAAGCCTGGCTTTTTGGTCCAAAAGCTAATAAACACTTCATCATTTGGTGCCAGTCTAAAAATTATTTTATTAGGTTCATGAGTGCCAATTTCACATAAGTGACATATTTCAGGATGCTTGAGGGTAACTGTAATCTCTTTTCTGGCCTCATTCAGCTTTTTGCCAGCTTCAATAGTTATCGGAACCCCCTTCCATTTGGGATGTTGTAATTCTGTTGTCAACCAAAAGTAAGTTTCTGTATCAGATTCAGAGTTTACCCCAGTTATTTCTTGATAACCCTGATACTGAGATCGATATGTTTGTTGTTCTACTTTTTGATTGCTCCATGGAGTAAGTGTTGAGATAATTTTTGCTCGGTTAGCACGCAAAGAATCAGCCATCGTATCTAATGGGTACTCCATTGTTAAGACAGACAACATAGACAGCAGATGATTCTGACCAACATCTCTTAAGGCCCCAACAGAATCATAAAAAGTACCTCGGTTTTCAACTCCTACTTCTTCATACAGTTTTAGTTCTATGCTCTCGATAGTTGTGTTGTCCCAGGTGTTCTCAAACAAGTTATTTGAAAACCTAAAGTTTTCGATCCCTTGAATGATTTCTTTAAACAAGTAATGATCGATACGAAAGATTTGCTCTTCTTCAAAGTGATTTGATAACAGCTGTTGTAAATCTTTAGCTGTTTTTGAATTTGATCCAAAAGGTTTCTCAATTAAAATCCGAGTCCAAGTTTTTGTCTCTTCACTTTGCTGATTAAGACTTGTCGAAGATAAGTTATCAAGAATTGATGGGTAATAGTCTGGCGGAACTGACAGATAATACAACTTATTTGAGTCATTTTGGGAAGCTTCAGCTAACCTAGTTAGATGATCCTTAAGAGATAGATAGCTCTTTGGATCTATAAAATCTCCTTGTACGTAACTAAACAGTGCACAAAATTTTTGGAATGCTTCTTGAACAATTTCTTCTTCGACGTGTGAACTCACAGAAGCATGAATAAGCTTATTCACTTCTTCTTGACTTAATTGTCTTCTGGAAAAACCAATAATCTGAAAATTTTTTGGTAATCTGTCCTCTCGGAAAAGATGCCATAGCGAAGGGACAATTTTTTTAGCGGCTAGATCGCCTGTAAATCCAAATATGGTAAATTGTGTGATTTTTTCTTGGTCTAGATTCATATATCTCCTCAAATTATGATTTACTCATCTCAGTTTGTTTGGGTGGGCACTTTGAGTCTGCGCCAGAACTCTTAAGAACTCAACAAGTCTTCAGCTTTTTTTAAGATTATGGTTTTCATCAGGTTCTAGATAATCATCATCGGCGTAACACCAGATAAATGAGTGTTCGTCTGCTGGGTATGAGGCCATGACTTGATGACCTGTTTCCTCGGCATGTTTCCGGGCGTGTCGTCCAGGACTTGAATCACAACAGCCGATGTGACCACACGTCAAACAAACTCGAATGCTTAGTGAGCCATCGCCCGCTTCACAATGATCTGTCCTTGGATTTGCAAATTTTTCAGGCAGATGTTTACATGAGGATATATTCATAATCTCCTTTATGTTAATAAATATGGCATTAACTGTTTGATTGTAGGCAATAGTGATTTTTTCCAGTTAGTTCTTAAATAAGACAGGTAGTCTAAAACCAAGTTGTGAAAAATATTGGAGTAGGTTGGATATGGAGTGATAAAGTCTGACAATGACAATAAAGGGGTACGACCATCAATCAACAAAGTAAAGACATTTATCAAATCTTCACTAAAACTCCCAAAAAGTGAAACACCTACAATTAAGCCTGAGCTGGTGTCAATAGCCACCTCACCATAACTTAGTTTATCTTGATTGGTAAGAGCTCGATCAGTTTGAAAAAAGTTCAAAGGAAAAATTTTCACCTGTTGACTCTCTTCTAGTTCTCCCACACTAGCAACAAGAGGAAATGTAAAAGTAACACGAGGTAGTGCTCGGTCTTTCCTCTGGGCAAAAGGAATCATAACTTTTTTCAAGACAAACTTACCGTGATTCGCAGCCAAGTGAGTAAATTGGGGATTTTGTGTGCAATCGCCAATGGCAAATATGTTACGGTTTGTGGTGACTAAATTTTTTGATACCTGAATGCCAGTTTTATCGTAAGAAACACCTGCTTTATCTAAGCCTATTTCAATATTTGGAATTCTACCAACTGCTGATAGATACAAGTCTGTCTCTGGTATGGTAGTGCCGTCATCAAGAAATAACTGCTTATTTCTCAGCTTCTCTGGTCTAGCTGAATAGTACAACACTCCGTGTTCTTGAAGTTGTTGTAAACCTAGTTGAGAAATTTTACCAGGTTCTTTAGGCAAGAAACTCCGAGAAACTAAATGAGTCTCAACTCCAAAGAGGGTGCAGGCTGTAGCCATTTCTGCACCAATTGGACCACCACCTAAAACAGTAATCGATCTAGGAAGTTTCTTTAAATAAAAAAGCTCCTCGTTGGTTATGACTTTGTTTGGAGTAACACCATCAATTGTAACTCTAACAGGCCTACTTCCTGTGGCGATAATACACTTTTTTCTAAAAGAAATGATTGTTTTCGACTGATCATCGATCTGAACTGAGTTGTCATTGATAAAACTAGCCTTACCTTGAAAGTATCTTGATTCTGGGATTAGGTGATTTTCTTCTGCTGCAAACGAGCTTACGATTTCTTGAACTTTATTAAGGGCTGTTTCTTTAATCTTTTTATTCTTCTCCAAATCACATTCTGTGTGATAGGTTTTTGCTAAGTTCAAAAATGATTTTGACGGTATACACCCAAAATGAGTACAGTCACCACCAATATTTTCAGAGACGACAACGACATCTTTACCTAGCCCGAGCAGACCAACTGCAACTAACAGTCCACCAGAACCAGCACCTATCACCAGATAATCAAATGTTTTTTTGTGAATTGACATGACTTTCATTATGGCTTGATTTTATAAACTGTGACACTCCAATTCCAAAGACAATAAATACAAAAGCTACTAATAAATAGCGAGGATCTGATATAGATCCACCCAAAAATGCCGAGGCAAATAATCCAGGTAAAATTCCCAAAAAAGTAGCCGAGGCAAAGGCAATATATGAGATATTACTTGCACCTGCATAGTAACCTAACAGATCAAATGGGGCAAAAAGTAATCTGAGAGTTAGAATTGTGACAAAATCATTCTGATGAAAAAAATGGTCAAACTTTTTAAGTAGTAAATTAGATTTGTCGATTCTATTAAAATATTCTTTTCCAAAATATCTTCCCACTGTGTAAGAGACTGCTGAACTTAAGTTTTCAGCAACTATCAAAATTAACACAGCTTGAATTGGGCCAAATAAAACACCAGCGGAGAGACTTAAAAGTGTGGCTGGGAAAAAGATTAAAGGGCGAATTGCAAAAAGTGATATGAAAATCAGGGGAGACCAAATCCCAAAACGATTGACTTGCTGGGCAATTAATTCAGGATAATCAGATAAGGGAATATCTTGCGACGATAGCTGTGTAAATAAGAATACTACTATTATCAACCAGAATCCCAGTACAACTCGTTTGGTAGTAATTATTTTGGATAGTAGATCAATTTTCATACAACTCCGTATCTGGATGAAAAGCAGCCCAAGCAAACCAAAATAGTCTAATCGGGATAATCTCTTCGTTTGACTCCATATTGGTGACAGCAATCTCACCATTGGCAAGTTTTTCTAAACGAATAGGTACTTCTCCTAAAGTATCGTCAATTACGGGTGTCGCATCAAAGACAGACTCAGGATAAGCTTTTGATTGGCTACCCAACTCAACGCCATACACTACAGTTTTAATCTGCAGGCTCTTATCCAATCCATCGACTCCAAACAATAGGCGGTCGTCTTGTTCATAAGTCCCATACGGATATTGGTTGTAGTTACGAGTAAATCCAGTTTCTTTGGAAAGTACTTGAGTATCGGGATGCTCAGTTTTCCATTGTTGCCAGTCAACGGTAATGATCGGTACTGGATTTAGTTTTTCGTCTCTTCGGGCAGCTGGTCCCACAATTGCTTCTCCTGTAATTTGTTGCCACAAGTTGCCTTCGTAGCGATCATACATAACTAAATCACTATTATGAAGCTTGCCAGAAACTCCAAACTCAGTGATCACACCATCTACAGTTCGCTCAAAAGCTACCGCCGAACCACATAACGGACAAAAGGTAATAGCGATCGGAGTACCATTGGCTTCGTCGTTGACTATCTCGTGCCAGTTCATAATCCGTTGTGGATAGGCACGAGTCACTCCTTTGAAATTAAGAGCAAAAATCATATCTGTTGGCTCGAGCCAAGCATCAGCTTCGGTAGCCGTTTCAAATATAGGATTATCTATCGAAGAAATACAGTCTTTGCCTCGGCAACCTTGAAGCAAATCTTCTTCAGACACCTTAGCCCCTGTAAAGTCGCTTTGTAGTGATACGTTGTTAACCACAGTCTTCCCTGGTTTAGCAGATTTTACTTGATTATCTTTTCCTTTAAGTTGTTGTAATTGGTTATCAATATTAAGACGAGACTCAAAACTGGTGGTGATATTTGTCCATGATTCAGGTAGATTCTCAAGGGTCCATGCCTGTAGTTTTCTGTCTGCTCCAGACCAAATAAATAAAGCTGTAGCTAAAATTATTAGACCAAAAATTTGACGAATTTTCTGGTTTTCTGATTTGATAAATGTCAATTTACTTGAGACTTTACTCCCACCTTTAGCTATATAGTAAAGAGGTATTCCCGTACCAAGAGCATAGGCTAGAGCAATAAATATGGCTGTAAAGGAGAATGAGCTAACAGCAGCTAAAGTTGCTACAGCCGCCACCACAGGACCTATGCACGGAGTCCAAACGATACCAAGACTCACGCCAGTAATAAATCCTCCAAAGAAACCGTTACTTTTATTTTGTTTAGGAGCAAATTTCCAGTGGAGTTCTATCCATGTTTGCATCTTCTCCCATACATGAGGAAAGACTAGACCTAAACCAAAGACAACCAATAATCCTACAGCGATTATTCTAATCGTATCGGCTGGGACACCTAATACTCGAACTATCGTTGCCAATAATAACGAAGCAATAGTGAAACTAACTACCAAACCAGCAATGACACCTTTGATTCGCTTAGTATTCCCATCAATGCCACTGGCCAAAATAATCGGTAGAATAGGTAACACACAAGGTGAAAAAACGGTTAAGACGCCTGATAAAAAGGCTATTGGAATAAGCAGCAACATAATTAGATAGCCTCCACTTCTTGTATTAGAGTATCAAAGCCACCACCTAACCAGCGTTTAACTTCTTTTCCGTTTCCATCTAAGACTATTAAAGTGTGCTGAGCAGTTACACCCCATTTCTGTTTCATGGCTTTATCATTATCGTAATCAACTTTGAGAATAGTGACGTCGGTAGGTATTTCACCTTGTCTTTCGAGAATATCTTCCTCTAAGGCCGAACAAGTTTGACACCAGGTGGTCGCTGCAAAAAATAACACTGGCCGACCTTTTTGTTGGGCACTAGCCAAAATAGCATCTGTATAATCTAAATAATTATTTAGATCCATTTGCAAGGATTCTTGAGCAACTTGTTTAGGTTCCGTCGTCGATCCATTCCGAAAAAAGAGAAATCCTCCTGCCATTGCAACCAAGCTCAAAGCCACAAAGATATTAAATGGTTGTAGTTTCATTACAATCCTTTACTGCACATTGGCCAACAAACTCTTAATTCCTTCACCACCACTGTTCCAGGTACTTAGAACCTCACCATCGGCGTCAACTTGTACAAAGGTATCTTGCATTACCACACCATATTTAGTCTTTAACTCCGTTTCAGTGTCATAGTCAGCTTTAAGAATAGTTACGTCCGAGGGAATTTGCTCTTTATTAGCTTCAAAGTCTTTGGAAGCCGCTTGACAAGTTGGACACCAGCCAGCATGAAAGAAAATCACCGCTTTACCATCTTCGGATATGGCTTGTGCTAAATTGGCTTCTGAGTATTCTTGGTACCAATTATCGTTATTGGGTTGTGTCTGAGTATTACTATCAGATTCTGCAGTTTCCTGAGCTTGAGTAATTGTGGTATCTGTGGTAATCTCCTGACTTTCTTGAGATGGTTCACCACCACGAAGGCTTTGACCTAATATTATGACGGCAACTACCGCTAACCCGCCACCAAGTAAAAGCATGTTTTTGTTCATAATAACTCCTGATTATTTGTTAATAAACCGTTGCAAGATTGATAAGAGAATTGATTGATCCTTTGATTGTTTTTTTAGGGAATAGCATCGTAACTGACCACATCTTTTGCACTCTACTAATCCTAGCTTCTTGAGATCGGACAACGCATGTGATACGGCAGACTGGGATAAATCCAAGATGTGGCCGATATCGGATACTGGAATTTCATCAACTGTTGTCAGGAGCATGTAAATACAAAATTTGGTTGGATCAGACAAACTTTTAAGAACATGAAGTACGTGTTGGTCATGAGTGCCACCAAACTTCTTTCGTAATGATTTTATTTGCGAGTCAGTAAAGTGATGAGGATGGCCCTCATGGCCTTCTATATATGATCGATTGAACATATGCTCATATATATACTGTGATTGAGGCAATTGTCAACCTTCTTCATTGCAAAATTTCCCTTGAAGCAACCCAGATTTAGTGATACTTTAATTGCATAGACACTAGATGTATATGTATTATGCCCATACTAAGAAAACTCACACCAGAAGAAAGAGCACAACGAGATATAGAGCTTGAGCTAATGATTAATGAAAAAGCACATCCACTCTTTGATATCTCCAAGATGTTTGAAAATGTCGTACCTCAAATGAGTAAATTTGCCGAAAGCTTTGCTCAACCAGCACCACTTATCCAAGCCCTCCAAGTTCCTAATCCAATGCTAGAAGCTCTTAAGAACATGGACAAGTACCTTGAACGATTTCGAGCAATGATGGATGGTTTTATGGAAAACATTCGCAAAATTCTAGACTTTATCCACACTCCAATCCTGCAAGCTTTCAAATCAATCGGCTTCATCTTCGAAATCCTTCGCACCTCAACAGTTACGTTAGTAGTTAACACTGCCCGAGGCGATCCCCTTTCTACAGATGCATTAGGTAAACGCTGGTGGCAAATCAGTCTGGCATTTCGCAAGAAGTATTACTACGAAAATGGCCACTATCCCTCTCAACAAGAAATTGATGGGTTTTTCAAAACACATTGCTTTGAGTTGCTCCAAACCAAAGAAAATGACTTTAAAGATAAACCAGTTCCTGAAGCCATTCAGTACGCGTTCTTTTGGTTGTTGGGCAAACTTAAGGTCAATGTAGTCGAAGTAGTAAATGTTGATCCAAACGAACTTAATAGCTCGATTGAATACCAATATGCGTATCTCAAAAATTGGGTCATCTATCACAATGATAACCCGTATTTACTGACCCCAACCGTAGCTCAGGTTGCCCAAGTCTCCGAGCAAACCATCCGCAACTGGATTCACCAAGGCAAACTTAAAGCGGTTAAACTGTCCTGGCAATCACGCATTACCTTAATCACTCGTCAAGTCTTTCATATTCCCTTTGCTCCAGACCTCATCAGTGCCCTCCATAAAATCAAACAAGACAATGAGCTTACCCAATCAGGTATCAAAGATAGTTTGTATACTGTAAGTCAGGTGACCGAACTAACTAAGATATCCAGATCAACCTTAAAACGCTGGGATAAACAAAATTTGTTGGTGCCACTTCGAATCAACACTATTCGATACTACACACGAAAAGATTTGCAAAAAGCCTTGAAAATGTACCGAGATAACAACTCTCGTCAGTCACAAAGCTTCTTTGCAAGTAATCTTCAACTTGCCCAAGCTCTAACCTAATCTCACATTCCCTCAACTCAATCTCATGACCCACCCTGTTTGGGCGTATGCCTTGTATACGAAGTATCACGGAGGCATATATGTCCAAACCTAAAGACTTGGTTGTCCACCAAGTTCCGATCAACAAGTTAAAACCAGCAGTGTATAACCCCAGACGTTGGGAGCAATCGGCTATTGATCAGTTAACCGAGAGTATCAAACGCTTTGGTTTAGTTGATCCTTTAATTGTAAACAATGCTCCATCTCGGAAAATGGTAGTCATCGGAGGACATTTTCGCCTCAAGGTGGCTAAAGACTTGGGTTTTAAGCACATACCCGTGGTCTTTGTTACCTTACCAGACATTGCCAAAGAAAAAGAACTCAACTTGAGACTTAACCGTAACACCGGTGAATGGGATCTGGATCTCTTAAAAAACTTTGATATCGAGCAACTCTTGGATGTCGGTTTTGATGACACGGATTTAGCAAGCATCTGGGATGAAGCTCTCTCAATTGAGGATGATCAGTTTGATGTAGACAAAGCAGTTGAAGCAATTGAAACACCCCAAACCAAACCAGGTGATCTGATTAAACTCGGTGAGCATCGCTTAATCTGTGGTGATGCTACCGATCCCAAGATCATCAAAAAACTGGTTGGATCGGAAACGGTAGATATTCTTTGTTACGATCCACCATACAATATTAATCTCGACTACCATAAAGGGGTTGGCAAAACCAAGACATATGGGGGCAAACAAACCGATGACAACAAAAGCGATCAAGCATACAAACTTTTTCTCAAGAACGCCTTAGAAAACGGCCTGCAGTTTACCAAAAATAACGCCCATATCTTTTGTTGGTGTAATCAGGGATATATCGGTTTAATCCAGCAACTCTACGTTGAGTTAGAGTTGGAAAGTAAACGAGTTTGTTTGTGGGTAAAAAACAACCAAAATGTCACCCCGCAGATTGCCTTTAACAAAGCCTATGAACCATGCGTTTATGCTACTATGGGTGATCCCTATCTTTCTGACTCAGTTAAAAACGTCCACGAAATCCTTAATCAAGAGATTGGCACTGGCAACCGATTACCAGATGACATTTTAGACTTGTTTAGCATTTGGTTAGCAAAGAGAGTCTCAACCAACGACTACCAACACCCAACCCAAAAGCCACCCACCGTCTATGAAAAACTCTTGAGACGTTGCTCCAAACCTGGGGATCTTGTTCTGGATGCGTTTGGCGGTAGTGGCACCACCTTAATTGCCTGCGAGCAGTTAAAACGCAAAGCCTTGCTGTGTGAACTTGAACCAGTGTTTTGTGATGTGATTGTGAATCGGTTTCAAGAGTTAACTGGCGTGGAGGCTGTATATGAAAATTAAACCAGGCACTCTCATCAAACTCGGCAATCACCGTCTTATCTGTGGGGATTCAAGTAATCCAGAGATTATCAAGAAACTGGTTGGTAACGATACAATCCAAGCCATTATCACGGATCCTCCTTATGGTGTGGGCTATGTGGAAAACAAACTCGACTTTTCCACCAAAGGTAAGAAGCACAAAAAAATCGCTAATGATCAAAAGCGAACCGAAGCTGAGAATCAAGTCTTTTGTGAAAGTTGGCTATCTGCTGTTAGTCCCCACCTTGCTAGACCAAACTCGCTGTACATCTTCACATCAGACACCACCTTGTTTGCCCTTTACAAGGCCTGTCAGCGAGAAAACATCCACTTTGGACAACTCTTGGTTTGGGTAAAAAATACGAGCGTCCTTGGTCGGCTTGACTATCAAGCTCAGCATGAACTCATTGTCTATGGCTGGTTAGGGACTCACTCGTTTGCTAAAGCCAAAGATAAAAGTGTCTTGTTTTGTCCCAAAACCAGAAAAAACACCCTGCATCCCACCATGAAACCGATTTCTTTGCTCAGACGTCTGATCTTAAACAGCACCAAGTTGGGTGACACTGTTTTTGACGGCTTTGGTGGTAGTGGCTCGACCTTGATTGCTTGTGAGCAAACCAAACGCCGCTGCCTCATGGTAGAGATTGATCCTGAGTACTGCCTGGTGATTTGTGAGAGATTTACTAAATTGACTGGCATCAAGGCTGAATTGGTGGAGGTTTCTGATGACCAATAAAGAAAAGCCTTCAACTATCCAAACACGAACTGAAACCAATAAGCAGTTGATTATTGAACAACTCAAGAAAACTCCGATTGTCCAAGTAGCTTGCGAAAAAGTCGGTGTTGGTCGAGCCAGTTACTACCGTTGGCGTAAAGATGATAGTGACTTTGCCAAGGAAGCTGATCAAGCTTTGCATGAGGGTAACCAACTGGTCAACGACATGGCTGAATCTCAATTGCTCTCGGCTATCAGAGACAAACATCTCACCGCCATTATCTTCTGGCTCAAACATCACCATCCTCGCTACGCCACCAAAGTCGAAGTCACCGCCAAACTCAAACACAATGATGAAACCCTTACGCCAGAACAAGAAGCTTTAGTCAGACGAGCCTTGCAGATGGCCTCGTTATTACCTGAACCCAACGAAGGTAAGGAACCCAAGAAAGGAACTAATTCACAGTCTAATCAAAAAGAATTTGCAAAGGAGGATCATGAATCCTGACCAACTACTCTCTAATCCAGATCTAGAACAAATTAAAGCCAATCGCTCGGTCAGACGAGTCGTGGCTCAAAACAGTCATCAGTGGTTTATGAGTCTGTACTTATCACATTACATCACCCATCCCTTTGCTGACTTTCACAAAGAGATGTTTTTTATCACTGAAAATACCACTCAACGCTTGGCTGTATTGGTAGCCTTTCGTGGATCAGGCAAAAGTACCATCATGACTTTGTCGTATCCTATTTGGGCGATTGTAGGAGCTCAGCAAAAAAAGTTTGTTTTGATCTTGAGCCAAACCCAAGTCCAAGCGCGCCAACACTTAAGTAATATCAAACGAGAGTTGGAAACCAACGAACTTTTAAAAGCCGACATTGGACCCTTTCAAGAATACTCAGACGAATGGGGTTCTTCATCCATTGTCCTCTCAAACTTTGGAGCCAAAATCATGATTGCCTCGAGCGAGCAAAGTATCCGTGGACTGCGACACGGCCAATACCGACCTGACTTAGTTATCTGTGACGACGTTGAAGACTTGAATAGTGTCAAAAATCGAGATAGTCGCAACAAAACCTTTAATTGGTTATCTAGCGAGGTTATGCCCATTGGCGATGATTACACAAAGGTCATTATCGTGGGGAACCTGTTGCATGAAGACTGTCTCTTAATGCGCCTCAAGAAAGCTATGGTTGAAGGTCGGCTGGAGGGAAACTTTTACGCCTATCCACTACTAGGTGAAGACGGTAAGTTTTTCTGGCCAGGCAAGTATCCAGATACGAAAGCCGTTAACAGGCTGAAAGCAACCATTAGTAGTGAATCAGCTTGGTACCGAGAATATTTACTCAAAATCATCTCAGATGAAGATCGACTGATTAAACGAGACTGGATTCGCTACTATGATGAGATACCTGAAGAACTCAAAAATGACTCCAGGTTTACTGCCACAGGCATTGACCTTGCTATTTCTCAAAAAGAAACAGCCGATTGTACGGCTATGGTGACAGGCAAAGTCTATGGCTACAAAGATAATTTGCGCGTCTACATCATGCCTAATCCAGTTAATAAACGAATTAATTTTCCAGAAACAGTCAACACGGCTACTCATGTTGCCCAAACCTATCATTCCAAACTCTACATCGAAGAAGTTGGCTATCAAAAATCCTTGATTGATTACCTAGTCAACCAAAAGAATATTTCAGCTGAAGGAGTTAAAACCATGGGACAAGACAAACACTCGAGGCTTGCCTTGATTACACATTTGGTAGAACAAGGTAAGGTCTTGTTTCCCAAGCAAGGGTGTGAGGAACTTATTGAACAACTAACTGGCTTTGGTATTGAAAAACATGATGATCTAGCTGATGCCTTTACTATCCTGATGCACAAAGTGTTAGAAAAAGATAATGAACCAGAACCATGCATCACCATTATTTCCACTGGGTCAATTTATGATCACCGTTGGCGAGGACTTAGTTTTAACGAAAGATTAACAATGGATATGGAATTTTAGAAAGGCAAGAGATCTGACGAAGGCACATCTAAAGCTTTGGCAATTTTGTAGAGGGAGCGAATAGTGGGGTTTCGCTCACCTCGTTCCATTAGACCAATATATGTCCGATGCATCGAGAGTTTCTCTGCTAATTCTTCTTGCGTTACTCCTTTACGTTTGCGTGTTTCTTGCATCTTTTTGCCAAACTTGACCAAGATATGCTTGTGTGTGATTGCTTTCCCCATAGTATAGAAAGCTTAGATACTCACAGTATCATTCTCTACAGACTCCTTGTCATCATTCTGGTATAATCTCCTCAAGTATGAACACTTTAGGGAAAGGAGGTGGAAAATCATGAAAAAAGTACTTAAATGGGGTGGGATTATAATGCTCGTCCTCATTGTTTTAGGGGTCATCGGTAGTATGGGTGATGACGAGCCACAAAAAGTCGGCTCAAAAGATCAACCTGCTCAATCATCCCAACAAACGAATACTACAGCAGACGAAACAACGGTATACGCAGTCGGTGACCAAGTGCAAATGGGTGATGTAATCTTGACCGTTAATAAAGTTGAAACCAGCAATGGTGGCCAATTCACTTCTCCTTCTGAGGACAACCACTGGGTAGAGTTAAATCTCACTCTCCAAAATACCGGTTCTGACCAAGAGTTCATCACTACTTTAGGTCAAATGTTTGTAATTGACGATGAAAGCAACCAATACCAAGTTACCGTTACAGGTAAACGAATGGAAAACGCTGGATCAATGGGATTGGATGGGGCCTTAATTGCCAAAGCCAAGAAGACTGATTGGGTTGGCTTTGAAGTCCCAAAAGACGCTACTGGTCTCAAACTCCAATACAACGCCAGTTTTTGGAACAACAAAAATATCTTGGTCGATCTGGGAATGTAAAGTAGACAAGTAACCACAAAGCATGTCGCGTGTTCGCACAGGCATGTTTTGTTGTCTTGTTGAACAATAGGAATAGGTAAGGGTGATGGGAATCAGCCTGGCTATTGCAAAAGGCTTGTGTCATTAATTGACCCCGATGAAAGCAAAAGCCAAGGAAACAACCCCCGTAAAATACTGTCTGTATGCCAGGAAGTCGAGTGAATCAGATGAGCGACAAGCCATGTCCATCGACTCCCAGATTAAAGAAATGGCAACGTTAGCACAACGAGAAGATTTGCAGATTACTGAAATTCGGCAAGAGAGCCACACTGCCAAGTTGTCAGGTAATCGTCCAGTCTTTAATCAACTACTCATAGATATTGAAGCAGGTATCTTCTCAGGGATTTTAACTTGGGCCCCCGATCGATTAAGTCGGAATGCTGGTGATCTCGGTCGCTTAGTTGACTTAATGGATCAGGAAAAGCTTAAGTGTATCCGTACCTACTCCCAAACCTTTTCAAACTCTCCGAACGAAAAGTTTTTACTCATGATTCTGTGTAGTCAGGCAAAGCTGGAAAATGATAACCGAGGCATTAATGTTAAACGAGGTTTGAGAGCCAAGTGTCAAATGGGTTGGAGACCTGGCACAGCTCCCTTGGGCTACATAAATGTCATGGCTCACAACCGCATTAGTACTATCAAAATAGATCCAGAAAGAGCACCCATTGTTACTCAGATGTTTGAGCGAGTTGGTCACAAAGGCCAATCAGGTAGAACGGTCAAAAGATGGTTAGATCGAATCGAATTTAGAACCAGAAACGATAAACCATTAGCACTGAGTAAAATCTACTACACCCTCAAAAACCCTTTCTACTATGGCTGGTTTGAGTTTGGTGGAGAGATGTATAAGGGTAAACACAAAGCTCTGGTGAGCAAACAACTCTTTGATCTGGTGCAAAAACAACTCAAAGTCCCTCCCAAAGACTGGCACAAGAAAGTCTTTCCATTTAAGACACTCTGCATTTGTGGTGCTTGCAAAGGTGCCGTTACGGCTGAGGAAAAATACAAGAAACTAAAAAGGGGTGGCTACACCAAACACATCTACTACCACTGTGCCAGATCGGTTGACTATGACTGTGATGAACCCTACATTACTGAAAGTGACTTAATTCAACAACTCATTGGATATATCGACAAAATTAAGATTAACGAAAAACTACTCACCTCTAACTTAAAGAGTGAGATAGAACGGTTTCACTCTCTGCGATCGCAAGTCTTACGCCAAGAATACCTCGATGGGAATCTGAATCAGTTTGACTATCCGCCTGATGATCCAATCTCGCACCAAATGGCCAAAGACTATCTGCTCCATGTTCTCAAAGCAGGCACATCAGAAGAACGCCAACAAATCATGGCAGCAATCAAAACCAAATTCGTCCTCTCTGGTAAAGAAATTTGGATAAAATAACAACAGCTTTTCACAATTACAGGATGTGAATAATCCCTAGAGAAAAGGGTATTTTTTAGTTATTTTTCTCGTTTTTCAATCGAATTCTGGAGTTTACCGCTTCTATCTGAAACCCCACTCTCCAGGCTGTGTTAACCAATTTCTGAAAACTGGATACTATTTACCAAGACCCATCAAGCTATTCATACCTAGCCTCTGGGTCTGGTTGGACTATAGGATATTGGCGGAGGCGGTGGGATTCGAACCCACGAACCGGAAAACCGGTCAGGATTAGCAATCCTGTGCAATTGGCCACTATGCGACACCTCCAAATTTAATGTTCTCTACTCTAAGCTAAAAACCTGAAGTAATTGTACACCAACTACGCAAGTATTCTTCTAGACTAATCAAACGCCTCCTTTGCCAAGGCTTCGAGACCGCCACTCTCCTACGCAAGCTAGGCAATTTTACTCTACTTAGCTCACTTCGGTGAGCGAAACTCTCCTACGCAAGCTAGTGGACTGCGTCCGCCGTAGCTCGCTTCGGCGAGCGAAGGCGGAGGGGACAGGGATCGAACCTGCATGGGCGTAAACCCGCCAATTTTCAAGATTGGTTCCTTACCATTCGGAGCACCCCTCCAAATCAAGGTGTTTATTATACCAAGAAAATCATATCTGAGTGCTCGAATTGCTCTACTACTAAAGGTTCCCTTTCAAAATAAATTAATATCTGGTACAAATAAACCTGATTTACTCGAGAGGTATCTTCAAAAAACACCTAAGAAGCCAACACTAAGCCCCAAACACTTTTGGCTCCGGCTCGTTTCAGTGGTTTGGCCGCCTCTTTCAAAGTTGAACCAGTCGTCCAGACATCATCAACCAACAGAATATCTATTCCTTTTAATGAGGCTTTTGGCTGAGTCAGTTGAAATGCATCTTTCATATTTAAACTTCTCTCTTCACCGTTGAGTAAACTTTGAACTTTTGTCTTGCGAGATCTTTGTAAAATTTTGCTTGAATATGGCAACTCAAGATAGGTTGCTAGAGATTGAGCAAGTAATTCAGCCTGGTTAAAACCTCTCCAGCGTAGCCGCGAAGAATGAAGAGGGACGGGAACAACCAGCCAATTTTTAGAATTCAAAAAACTTAAGTAGGTGTAGGAGATAACCAAATTGAACAACGTTTCCGAAATATCTGATACCAATCCATATTTGAACTTCCTAAGTAAGGCTTCCACCACGCCTTTGTAGGCAAAACTAGCGGTTAGACCATCTAAACCCAAGGGTCTATGACAACGCGAGTGAGTTATTCCATTGATGCTTGGCTTACAACATTGAGGACAAATAGTCTTAAAGTTTAGGCTTAATTTGTTCAAACAGTCGCTACACAAGTACTCTCCCCAGCGGCTACAAACAGCACAAGTACGCGGGAATAATATGTCCATCAACTCCATTCCCAAAGAGTACCAAAAAATTCTGACCAAATTTTGAACTAAGAAACACAGTCCACACTTGTAATTACAATTGTTATGGGATAACATACTCTTTTACGGGGATGAATTGTCTCGACGTAATTCGTTCTTTAACATCTGCAAGTCGTTTTGAAACAACGCTAAAGTTTCACAAAAAACAAATGCTAATCTTTACGATAGCGCAGTCGCTAAAGTCAAGAATTTCGGTGCAGCTCTTGCTGATGCCCTTCTTGGTCCTGTAGCTTCTCCAGCTTTTGCTTAAAAAGTAAACTGGTATCCAGATATTTATTACTTGGTGTAAATATTTTGGGTAGAAACACAGCCAAGTTGCCTATCTAGACCTTGAAGTAGTTTAGATACAAGTACTTTCTTCAAACTTTGGGTTAAAGTTGTCTGTTTCTCAAACCAAAGTACAATAAACAGACTACACTTGTAGATGATGTTGAAAAGCAATTGCGGACCTCGGGTCACACCCGGGCATCTCCACCCAATACTATCTATTTCTAAACTTAATTTCTCTTTGAGTATCTCTTTCGATGTCTCGTTTCTTGAGTAGATCTTTCTTTGAGTATTGTTTTCTTCCTCTTGCTAGGCCAACTAAAACTTTAAAATTAGAACCTTTGGAATAAATTTCAACAGGGATCAAGGTGAGATTTTGACCGTCGGTTTTCTGGTCAAGGGCAAAGATCTCTTTTTTATGTAGCAAGAGCTTTCTGGTTCTGGTAGGTTCGTATTCGCGCACATCGGTAAACTCATATTTGGGAATAGTCATATTTACCAAATAGGCTTCACCAGAGCGAACTTGAACAAAAGCATCCACCAAACTGCCTCTCCCCAAGCGCAAACTTTTTACTTCTGGACCATTTAAAACAATCCCCGCTTCAACTGTTTCTAAAATTTCATAATCGAAACGTGCTCGTTTATTTACAAGTTTTCCCAATTTTTTCTTCTTTTTAGCCATGGGAGTATTGTAACATTAGGCTGGAAAGATAATTAGACACTAGACTGTTAGTTCTACATTGTGTTGGTAGCATAGTCTTAGTCTCGAATTATCTAGCTATCAAGCTACTGATCAGTGCTATCAATTTCATAAATTTTGGTACCAGCTAGCAGATATATTTTGTCTTCAATTACCACCATATCTGTTACTAAACCAATATCACCCCAGACAAACTGCTTTTGGTATTGGCCGTTTTTGTCAAATTGATAGACTCTGTTTTGCGAGTTATCAAAAATAAAAAGACTATTTTCAGACACCCCCAGTGAACGTGCTTGTAGATTTTCTTCTATACCAACCAGGCTAATAGTAGTCCCCACACCTCGAGAGTATTGACGAACAGTCCCATCCTTATCAAGGACCCAAATATCACCATCAATTTCCATATCTACCACCTGAGAAAAATCGGGGGTTACACCTGGAGACAGCCAACGTTCTCGAGAAAACTCATTCTCAGCAATACTTCGATACCGCCAAATCTCGTTTTGAACTGAGTCAAGCACATACAAATTACCACCAAAACCACTAAATCCCACCACACTCTGCCAGTCGGGATCTGGAGAAATAACAGTTTCTAACTGATCATCTTCAACTTTTATTACTCCTTGTTTAGACAGGACAAAATAGCCATTGACTGTTCCTGAGGCAAGATAAGAACCAGCCAATTCACTGCCTGAAACTAGGCCACTAGGGTCTTTGGTCTGGCTGCCAATGGTTACAACTCGATCCATTTGGGTATCAATCACCACCAACCTTGTTTCAAACACCCCCAATTTTTCTCCAAACAAACCAGGCTCAATAAAACTCAAGTCCAAAAACAGATCAGGTTGCAACGAAACTTCTCCAGCCACATCTTGGTAAAGTTGATCAATTCTCTCAACCAGTGCCTGCAACTGAGTATAGTAACGATGTTTTTCATCCAGTTGGGTCAAACCACTCGTCGCCAAATCTCGGGCTTCTTGGAGTAAGGCTCTCGATTTGAGAGGGTTGAGCTCTTTTTGTTCAAGGGCTTGACCTATACGCTGTTCCACTGGTTGTGAAATAGACAGAAACTCAGCTTCAGATTGTTGCCGTTGTCGTCGCCACCAACCCAGAGATAAAGAGATTCCGAGCAATAATAAAATTGTTAGCGTTAATAAAATACTCAAGCGCTGTCGTTTGCTGTCGCGATTATGCCTTTTTAAATAGACTTTCGAAGCTTCTTTAGCAGTTGTCTTTCGTGAAGGTAGTTTGGTTTGGAGTCTTCCTATCCAAGATTTTGTAGTCTTAGTGGATTCTGGCACTTCTTCAGAAGCTGCATACTGACCAAAAATAAAACCGACACCTTCATTGGCTTCTTTTTTACTTAAAGTAACAACTAGCTCAGAAGTGACAGTGTCTACAGACAACGGAGCGTAACGATTGGTCAAAGTCTGTTTTAGCTGTGTGTACGGCATCAGACTGTAAAACCTGCTCGAGGCCAGTAGTAAAATATCTCCAGAATATATGCTGCCAGTAACCAACGTTACACCTTGACTCGTATCAAGAATTTTCCCAACTTCCCCACCACGCACTAAAGTTACAGTCGTGCCTCCAGTTCCTCCCACAAATAGGTCAGCCCCAAATTGAAAAGCGACAACAACTTCTACTGTTAAGTCTGGTGTATCTGCAAGCACTTCTTGGATCAAAGTTTTTAAACTCGTGTTGAAGCCATCCTTTTTCTCTGGAGTAAAACCTTGTGCTAAAGCCTTCAAGCGCAAATTGATGGATTGATAAAACGAACTCACATTTACCAATTGGTTTTGATCTCTTAAAATCAAGAGAATGTACAAGTGTGAATCGAGTTCTGGGTATTGTTTGAGATGTAAAGTTGTCGACTCCACTTGAGTCCAGACACCATTGGCTGGTTGAGTTACATACTGTGCCGTTGACGTTTGCCTCATATAGTAAGGCTGATTATATCAATCAATCGTACTCAGACTGATACAGACTCTTATGTCTAGCTTTAATTAGTCGACTACAACAATAAAACTGCTGATACAAAAACAACTAAAGTAGCCACTAAGTGTAGCCAAGCAATAGTCCTGACTGGTAAAAATAAAATTCCAGACAATGATTTGCTCATCATGTCCACTTGTTTGATTACGCCCACAGCAAAGATTACATACATAAACAGCCCTAAAAGATAAAACCCTTTGAGGATAATAACAATATCGCCGATTATAAGGGGAAAGTTTAGACCAACATCTAGTTCCATAATTTTTTCCAAGCTACTTAACGGACTCTACCTTCTACTTTTTCTAATTCTTCTTCAAGCATAAGTTCATTTAAAAGTTTACTGACAATTTCAGGATTGGGTACATACTCAAAATCAAGCTCGAGTTTTTCTCCAGCAGTTTGGATATAGACATTACCAAAATGGAAAAAACTTGCCAGAAAACCGCCGACTTCATAGGTAACATCTTCAACATTATCAATTTTTGCTTTGGAAACTCTTTTATATAGCAAAGAATAGAAATCGTAGTCAATAATTCGTTCATCTGTAATGATATAGACTTGAAAATACCAGAGCAAAAATTGCTCAAGGGCAAAACCAAAAATGCCTAAATACCAGATCATTATAGAGACTATTTGGTAATTGATTGACAACAATGAAAAGGCCGGCACGTAGGTTAAAATTATCGGCACAAACAAAGCAATAATAACTCCAAAAATCCAAGGGATATTGGTTATAAAATGTTTTCGTAACAATAAAAGTATTTTTTCTTCACTCTCTTGTGCATCAAAGTGGACATTTTTGGGCTTAACCAAAAAAGCCCCTAAAGGACCGGCACTGGTTTTGGTTTCTCTAATAACTTCTGAATAATCTTCAGGCTTGCGTTTTTTTTGATCTGAATCTAGCTGATTATCACCAACTTTTTGAGTTGCAGCTTTGTTATCTTTTATTGTAATCCCCATAGTGAAATTGTAGCACAGTTGATCAGAGGTCAGAGACTAGAATTTAGAGATTTTATTATCAAACACTGTTACTTTAGCGGAGTTGAACAATCAACTACTAGTAGCTTGCAGTATTGGCTACTTAATCGGTCGACACAAGCTAAAACTAAAAGCTACTTTGCCTCAATATTGTAAAGGCCTGATTTGAGAGCAATTCTTCCTGGAGCCCGTAGGTTAAAAGCCTTGTAAAAGTCGTTACCGTCAATTTCGACACCACCTTTATTGGTTTGAAAGTTTACCTTAGCTGTGACGCCATTGTCACTATAAGTGACTGAGACACTTGAGACAGAGCTATAACCACCAGA
>Ga0210057_1002860_pt1 | contig 24279 bp, 22 predicted proteins | sample CryGeyCG2114_010_2_FD_183968 | JGI IMG/M metagenome (GOLD analysis project Ga0210057, IMG submission 183968) | Groundwater microbial communities from aquifer - Crystal Geyser CG10_big_fil_rev_8/21/14_0.10 (SPAdes) (version 2) | ecosystem: Environmental > Aquatic > Deep subsurface > Groundwater ...
GACAGGAGTTGTCGGATTTTGCCCACTCTATCCGCTCATTAAAGTTAATACGTGCAAGGTTAAAAGCTCTCATCTGAAATCCTAACTAGACAAAGCAAATAAATCTGGTTACCCCCAATTAACGGGGGAAAAATGAAACAAAAATTTTATTCATTGTGGGCCATTTTATTTGCGTTCTTGGTTCTTGCATCTTGTGGACCAGAAAGTTCTTCACAAGCTCCTCAGACCGGTCCGCCTCCGACCCAACGCGAGGATCAGAAACCCGGTCGGGTCAATGCCGATGGGCAAATCAGTAAGTCAACGGTCGTCATGATTTCAATTGACGGTTTTCGAGCCGACTACTTGAAAAAATACAAGCCTGTGACATTGACCAAGTTAGCTCAAGAGGGTGCTCAGACAGACGGCGGGATGATTCCTTCTTTCCCTTCTTTGACTTTTCCCAATCATGTCACTTTGGTGACCGGCCGGGTTCCCGGGCATCACGGAATAGTTTCCAATTTTTTCTATGATGAAAAAAGAAATGAAGCCTATCAGATGAGCGACAACAAGGCTGTGAACGACGGCAGCTGGTATCGAGGAGAACCTCTTTGGGTTGTGGCTGAAAAGGCAGGAATGCTTGCGGCTACCTATTTTTGGGTAGGATCGGAAGCTAATATTGAAAATATTCCGCCGACCTATGTTAAGCCTTATGATGGAAAAGTAAGTAATGCGAAAAGAGTGGATGATGTTATTGATTGGCTAAACTTGCCTGAAAAACAGCGACCGCATTTTATTTCGCTGTATTTCTCAGACGTAGATTCTATGGGGCATAAATATGGTCCAGAATCGAGAGAGGTGTCAGATTCAATCAAAGAGATCGATGCGGCCCTCGGGCGTTTGGTAAAAATGACGGATGAATCCCCAGCGCTGGATGTGCAGTATGTGATTGTTTCAGATCATGGAATGCTGCCGATCCGAGAAACTGTTCAATTGGGCAAGATTACGGATCTTCGTGATTTTCACGTGCTTGAACGTGGGGCTACCACACTGATCTATTCTGATGATGAAAATCGAATTCAAGCTGCCTATGAGGATTTAAAAAAGGCCGAAAGGCATTTTCATGTTTATCGACGAGAACAGCTGCCTGCTCAATGGCAGTATGATGACCCTGACCGCGTTGGGGACTTGGTTGTTGTCGCGGACCCTGGAACTTATTTAATTGCAGATAAGAGTTTTTCAGATGCCCCCCCGAGGGTTTCCAACTCGACACACGGATGGGACCCTCAGATCCCCGAGATGCGGGCTCTATTTATTGCCCGTGGATCAAAAATTCGAACAGGAGTTCATATTGCGGAATTTCAGAATATTCATGTCTATCCCTTTGTACTTCAACTGCTGTCGTTGACCACCAATGTGCCCTTTGACGGACGGGCAGAGGTTTTACAGGGAATTCTTCAATAGATCGGGGACTCAATGGCTTCCAGTCGACTCTTTTCCTCCTTTGAAATACGTGGATTGAATATTCGAAATCGTCTGTTTATGTCGCCCATGTGCCAGTACTCCGCGCCGGGGGGCGTGGCGCAGCCATGGCATTTGGTTCACCTTGGATCTCGTGCGACCGGCGGCGTGGGACTGGTCATGACAGAGGCGGCCGCAGTGTCAGCGACAGGCAGAATTTCTCCTGATGACTTGGGTCTTTGGAGTTCGGAGCAGATGAGGGCGCTGAGGCCCATCAATGAATTCATTCACTCTCAAGGGGCCGTCAGTGCCGTTCAGTTGGCTCATGCAGGTCGCAAGGCCTCGACCGTGGCTCCATGGAAAGCAGGGCGAGTACTGACCCCTGACCAAGGTGGGTGGATGACGATTGGCCCTAGCGCCAAAGCATATTCCGAAACTTATCCGGTCCCCCATGAAATGACTGATGGGGATATTGCCGTCGTCACCCAGGAGTTTCTCTATTCTGCTGATCTTGCTAAACAGGCGGGGTTTCAAGTCGTTGAACTGCATATGGCTCATGGATACCTGTTCCATCAATTTCTTTCGCCGTTATCCAATTTTAGAACGGATCAATACGGAGGATCCCTGGAAAATCGCATGAGATTTCCCCTACAGGTGGCAGAGGCTGTTCGAAGACAGTGGCCCGCTGAGCTTCCTTTGTTTGTACGGATCTCCGCGACGGACTGGGTGGAAAATGGCTGGGGTCTGCCTGAGAGCGTAATTTTTTGTAAAAGATTAAAACAAATTGGAGTGGATTTGATCGATTGTTCATCGGGAGGGTTGTCTCCGTTGCAAAAGATCCCCGTTACGCCCGGATACCAGGTTCCCTTTGCGGAGGAGATTCGCAAAGAGGTCGGAATTAGCACCGGGGCTGTGGGTTTGATTACCGAAGCTGCTCAAGCCGAAGAGATTCTACAAAAAAATCAAGCCGATGCCATTTTTCTGGGAAGAGAGCTTTTGAGAAATCCGTATTGGACCTTGAGTGCGGCGAAAAGTCTTGGAGCTGAGATTTCTTGGCCACCACAGTATGATCGAGCTAAAATATAAAAAGCCCCTCTTGAACAACAAGAGAGGCTTTTGAATTTTCATCACAATAGAGAAATACTATCGTCGGCTATAAGCGTCTTGAAGCTCGTACACCAGTTGATCCATTGACAGCAATTGATTCTGAAATGTCACAAAGGAAACTGCGGATCCGATTTGGTTTTGATCCATGATTTTGTAGATTCCAACTTCTTTCCACTGACTCATTTGCGGAGAAGCGTTGCTACCCAGAATCAAACCAAGATAAAAGTTATTGCAAGTGGTATCAACACATCGCCCTTGGTAATAAAGGAGCATATTTCCCAATGTCATCTGCCCAGCAGGTCCGTTAGCTTGCACCGTCAAGGTTGTTACTTGGCCATTCAGGTTCACATCAACCAACATTGTCTGTGTAGGGTATCCATACTGAGAGTAGGCCATTGTTTGGTTAACAGCAGTTCGATCAATTCGCGTGACCGTCAGGCTGGCTGCATATCCATTCAAGACTCCGCTGGAGGTGATCACACCACCATCAACACCAACATCACCTTTGATTCCAACAGATGGAGCGCTGTCACTTTTCTTTTGGCAGGCCACCATGGAAATACCCAAAGACAGAAACAAGGCGACTGCCATTTTGATTTGTTTAGACCACGTATTCATAGTGCCTCCTGAGCAACTTTTTTCTTACACAAGAGACTAGAGCAAGCGCTGTGCCGAAGGAGCCCCCGTTATTTTGGCAGGGACATCTCAAAATGAGACAAAATGGAAGAAAAAAGAAAGGACTTGCTTGGTGGTGCCCTAATCTGTCATACGCCTGTCTAAGACTTGGAGGTCTGATGTCCATTTCCATCACCGAGCTTGAACAGGTTCTCTGGGATCGAATACCGCTGAGCCGGCATATGGGCGTTCAGTTGGATTCGATAACCCCAGATCAAGCTGTTTTGAATCTTCCGTTAAAACCCAATCTCAACCACAAAGGAACGGCCTTTGGGGGGAGCATCTATTCGGGCTGTGCTTTAGCAGGATACGGACTTTTTCTGTTTAGTCTTCAAGAGCGAGGATTCACCACCAACAACATCGTGATTTCAGAGGGCAGCATTGACTATACCAAACCTGTCGATGGGGATGCTGAGATTATTGCTCAATGGAGATCCCAAGAAGAAAGAGATGTCTTTTTTAATAGTTTGAAGTCTCGCGGTAAGGCCCGTGTGCAGATCGAAGCACAGGTGGTAGTTCAGGGGAAGGTGAGTGCTCACTTTTACGGAACTTTTGTTGCCATTTTATAGGTCAGCATGTGGCGGATTTTTTCATTGAGCTGTTGAAAACGCAGAAGGCCTAAACGAAGACAGGTCGCTCGCCAGTCGAGGGCTTCCGGAAAAAAAGAGTCCGTCATAGTTTTAGCTGTTTCAGAAAATCCCGGGATAGATGTCGCAGGTGTTTTTGTCCTGATATATTTCTGAACCTGATTGGCATCCATGAGAGCCCACAACACTGGCAGAAATGACCGAGTCCCAAACTCTTGGTGGAAAAAGAGAGCTTTTTGCGAATCCCAGCTATATTTAAATAGCCGAGCCAAGCCACCTTCAGTGGAGTAAACTCGGGAGTCCGTCGATGAGTGAAGAATTTTGGTCTGCAGAGTATTTTTGAAAAAGTTAATTTCCCCTGCATGAGCTGTCTCATCAACGATCAGACTTTCTTCGCCATAGCCGCCAAGGCCGGTATGAATATCAATGACATATATCTGAGAGTCCAACGACACGATCTCGCGCAGGTTTTCTTGCAGAGAAACAAGTTCAGGTTGTAGCTCGGTCCCAGCGTAAAATAGCGAGTCGGAGTATTCGTTTTGACCACAGGCCACTGTTTGTACGGTTTGCTTCAGTCCAAGACGGACCATTAGGGGGAGGGTTTTCACAAAGGACCATTGCCGTTGAGGTCCCGTGCCTGAGTTCAAAAAGGGCAGAAATTGTTGAAAGTGGGGGTTGTTGATCTTTTTCCCCTGCAGGAAATTCCGATTAAGGTCCACGTTGGCGGCGTTGGTTCTTTGAAACCAGGACATTCCAAATGGATTTACCGCATGGACGAAAACCAACTGGTGGTCAGATAACACGGAATCTTGAAGTTGCAGTAAGATTTCACGTTGGATCAGGGAGCCAAGATAGCCCTCAATGCCATGGGTTCCAGAAAGATGGATGAGACAATAAGGTTTTTTTTCGGGAGTATAGAGATAGTCTGTCCAGAGTGGCTCATTTTGGGAGCCCAGATTGTCGTGAAGAACAGCTCGATGAAGGAGTGAGGTTTTGGCAGCCGCGGTCAGGAAATGATTGCGATACTCTGAATACATGCCTGGATTCTAGAGGCTCATTTAGAAAAGAACCATATTTTGGTACAACAAAATCAATGATCCAAAAGCGAGACAAAAGATAATCAATAGCTGGCGTGCCATGTTGCCCTCCGACTATTTACTTATCGAACCGCCTAGACCTAGACTTTAGTCAATAAAGGAAGATGTAACCTAATTCTCTGATTTATCTGATCTGGATCTCAGCATGAGATGGGTTCAAAGATCATTTTGGCTCAAGCTGAGATCGTTTTTTGGATAGGGGGACTACTTGCTTGTTTCAAAGGACGACAGGTTTGAAAAACTGGACATCCAGCCGCGATCATTTTCAGATCGTTGGCCATAGACACGCCAAAAATAATGAAGGCCGGCCTCAAGACCTTTGACGTCATAGCTGGTGCCTTTGACGAAGGCCTCGTTCACAACCAACCATTTGAAATTGGGGTCCGTGGCTACTTGCAAATGGTAAGATTCTGCCCCAGTGGCTTCACTCCATTTCAAGGTCACATCCGATCCAGAAACCTTGCTCAGGGCCTTGGGCTCTAGCAGCTCAACGACGGCGGGACGTGTGGCTTTTGAGGCGTCGGCCTCTTTTTTAGGGAAAAGGACTGGGCGATGCTCGGCTTCCTCATTGGCTCGGGCAAACTGAGCGAAGACCAAAGATGTCAAAATCAGGGCTGATAAAAGCTTCATATGCAATCCTTTCACGGTAGAGACTTTAAACTAAGCAAGGTGGGGTTAAATCTCAATCTATATTTCTGACCCCGATTTATCAGTTTGTGTTTGATGATGTGCCGTGTTAGGACATGGGCAATTCAGTTTTGTGGGTGATCGCTTTACAAGCAACTTGGTTGAAAAACTGGGGGGCTTATGAAGAGGAAAGTCTGGACTCCATAGGGTGGCGCAAGGGGTAACTCCCCTCCGGCTTTGGTTTTTTAAATCAGGGTTGAGGAACAGTGGAACAGAGAGAATGTCCAGGACGATGAGGGCAGTGCCGGGAACGGGAGGCCTGTCGTATGTTGCTGGAGTGAAAACAGCCAAACTCTGCGTGGAGCAAGATCAAATAGGGAAGCATAGAAAGCACGACCCGTGCAGAGCTTCCGGGTCAGATCGCTTGAGGTCGAAAGTAATTTCGATCCTAGAGGAATGATCATCCAGAGACCGTCAGTGGGACTGAGGGTCTTGGACAGAATCCGGCTTATAGCAAAACTGGAATCCCGTTTTTGTGGCCTCTTTCACCCTAAAGGTGGAAGAGGCCTTTTTTTAAAGAGAATAAAAAACTTCGTGGGGAAGTTTAAATGATGGAGGGTGTGTGGGGCGTTGTTTGAAGATCTTTGGCCTTGTCATGTTGCTGTTGGTTTTAACCTCTCGTTACGCTCTTGCACAAAGAGCCGATGACCAACGGATTCTAACTCCCGAACGACAGGTTATTGTTAACCCCGTACCCACGCCACGTGATTTCGTTAAGATCAATCAGCAACATCAGATCTTGGTGGCAGAAGTAGACTCTGGTGTGGATTACAATCACCCTCTGCTTCAACAAAATATTCACTTTCGTTTGGATGCCAACGGGAAGCCCATTGGATTGGGTTGGGACTTTACCGCGAACGATGCGTGGCCAGCTCCTTTGGTCGGGGCCTCGGTTGACCTCAATCCAAAAGCTCCAGAAGATGTAAAGTCCAAGCAGAACATGATGATAAAGACTCTGTCGGCCTTTTTGTCGATGTATCCGCTCATGACTCAGTATTTTAACCCTTACCGCCAGGCTGACAATGAGCTGTCGGGTGGACTGTTTCACGGCACTCATGTGGCTGGGTTGATGGTCTATGATGAACCTCGATTGGGGTTGATGGCGTATCGAGCACTTCCGTTCAATATTCAGTATGAGAACGGCAAGGAAGTGAATGCTGCTGGGGACGATGGCATTAGCGATGCCATTCAAAAGGCCATCGATGATGGCGCCAGAGTGATCAATATGTCTTTGGGCTTAACATTGACCAAAAACATTCAGCTTGGAAATCCAGCTGTCTATGAGTTTGAGCTAGGTGAAATTAAAAGGATTCAGAAAATGGCTCAAGCCCACCCTGAGGTCGCCTTTGTCGCGGCGACCGGAAATGATGGGGCGTGGATTGATGATCGTTCTCGTATGAATCTTCCTTGCGGTGTTGAGGCCAAAAACATTTTATGTGTTGGCGCTTTAGACAAAGAGGGCGGACTGGCCTACTTTAGCAACGTCGTTCTGCCAGACTATCCATTTTTGGTGGCACCGGGTGAAAGTATTGTTTCGCTGTTCCCAACACAATTTTGTAACATCAACGGGTTTTTCATGGGTGGATTTACGATGGATGGAATTCAATCTGATTCAGCTCGACAGGCCTCTTTCTTTCGAGGGATTTCTAAGATCTGTACAGATAAAACAAATGGATTTTACTCGAGCTCTGGAACATCGATGGCCACGCCCATTACAGCGAGAATGGTTGCAAAGGTCCTGTTGGACAATCCAAGTTTGTCAGGCTCTGAAGCCATTCAAAAAGTCTTGGGAGACGCTGCAGATTTGAAAGTGGGTCGAATGCTCATCAAGAAACTGATGGTTGAAAAACCCTCTTGGTACCCCGCTGAGCAGGATATGACCATCCCCACTGAGATGCTTTTATCCGAGGGTGATGGCGCTGCTCAGGTGTCGAAACCACTGGTCACTGAGAAAAAATACTTTGAGTTCTATTCAAAGTAGAATTTAGGTTTTTTTCTGAGCATAGATCAAAAGTTCTTTTCCATTTCGACGGTCGATGGATAGATGCCATCGGCCCCAAAATAAAAACTGATAACTTTTTTTAAGGCGCTCTCGAAGCTCCCACTCGGTCGATCCAAAGGGCGGATCTGTCCTTCGTTCCATAGCGAAGAAAACACCCAGTAGGTGTCCCTGGGGAGCGAGGAGACGACTCCAAGTATTGACCAACTCTTTGCGACGACTGGGGTCAATAGCACAAAAGCAAGTGTGTTCAAAAACCAAGTCATAGCTATGGGTATGCTCATCCCCAAGGGTAAAAATATCTTGGTGAATCCAGCGAATGTTTTTCAGATGGCCGTATTTTTTTTGAGCTCTTTCGAGGGCCTCACTAGAAATATCAACGGCTGTGACCACATGTCCATTTTCAGCAAAAAAAGCGGCATCATTGCCGCTGCCGCAACCGAGAACGAGCACTCGGGATTTTGGAAGCTTCAGCCGTGGCAGCATGTCCACGAGAGCCGGAGCTGGCTGACTGAGCTCCCAGCGGGGCTCTTCCGTTTGGTAGATCTGGCTCCAGTATTTTTCTGTTCTTACATCTGGCTTTTGATTCAGCCAGGCGGGAAGCAGAATTCTTTTTTGATCAATGGTGATGGATTCATCATCAAACTCATCAACCAAATTAAAAAACTCATTTTGGGCTTTTCGGGACAAAACAAAGGGAATTCCTTGGATGGTCATGCCATGAAATCGATCCCACTCATCAACCGACATACTCAGAGGATCAAATGGCATTTCTAGATGATAGGGCAGAAGAATTCGCCATCCTGAGGAAGTCTTTAAAACTTGGGCAGCCACATAAGGCTCATCGAAAGGCTCGAGAATCACATCGATGGTTCCCCGATGGTCATTCATCGACGTGACGTACGCACCATTTTCGGCGAAACGAACATTTCGTAAGAGCTGGGCCCCAACGTCAGGATCAGAGACGCGCACCTCTCCGAACAAAGGATACCCCTCTTCGTCCAAGGACACATATCTTTCAGGCAGACTCATTTGTGCTCTTCAGTCGTGGTTGGTTCTGACACTGTTTTTGTTGTCTCGTCAGTGCCGGCTTCCAGTGAGGTCTCTGTAGAGTTGCCGGTGACGATGGTTGCCTCATCAAACTGAATCGCATCGCTCGTGGTGTGGACCTTGGTTAAAGACCAGCGATCATTTCCGGAACCATCATTTGGCTGACGTTCCAGAAGACCCTCGCCCTTAATTTGAGAAGTAACGATACCGCCGGAGGCTTCGGAGTTGTCTTTGAAAGAATAGGTAAAAAACGCGCGAACTTTGTTGGATGAGATGACTTCGGTCCAAATTTTTTCAATGACAATTTCAGATGCTGTGGGTCTTCGAGCCTTGATGGTGTCGTTGATCAGAGTGGCTAACTTTTCCTGGATGCCGGAGTGCGTCTCGAAATCAATTCCGTTGTGATGATGAACTACGTCCCATGTCCAAACAAGGGCTGCAGTGAAAACAATCAAGCTGATGTATTTCATTTCAAATCTCCGATGACTTTGCTTGAATAAAAACTCAAGATCAGTTTTATTTCTATACATATGAGATTGCGTGATTTTCAGCAGGACTTCAATAAGAACTTCGACAAGATATCTGGCCTCGTAGGGAGCTTTGTTAACGACATGGCGGAGCAAGTTCGCTCGCCCAAAACAAAGCGTGCCTTAAACTCTGCGTTAGATGTGGTTCGTCCCCACTTCCTCAGTTTGGGTGCGAGAATTTCAGTGTTGGGTGTTCATCAAGTAGAGCTGGTCATACCTCGTAAAATTCGCAATCAAGATGAACACGGAAAAATTCTTCCGGGTGTACAAATTTCGGCAGCTGTTGAGGCCTATAAATTGTTATGGCAACGAAGTGCCCCTGAGGGAGCATTTCAAATAGATATTCAGTCTGTTCAGGCGCGGTTTCTTAATTCCACTCCGGGGGATATTCGATTGCGTGGGGAGATTGAAGAACTCAGTCGAGAAAAATGTTGGGCTGAGCTGCAAAAGCAAAAGCGGTCACAACACCAAATGACTTTTCATCTGTCCGATCTGCAAGGTCAGGTTGTGGCCGAGGTCGATATCGAAAGCGTTTTGTATCTGAAAGAAATGTTGGACTGGAAGTAATCATGTCAATTCTCGTCTCCGAATTTGATCTGTCCTCATCAGAGGCAAAAAACAATTCAGAATTTATGCGAACCCAAATTGCTCTTTGGAAGAAACGGGTTGAACAGGTCAAAATGGGCGGCGGCGCCGAGGCCACCGAAAAACACAAAGCCCGTGGCAAACTCACGGCCCGAGAGCGGGTCGAGGCTCTGCTGGATGCAGGGACTTCGTTTTTGGAGTTCTCGACCTTGGCCGCCTGGGATATGTACAAGGGCCAAGCGCCAGCCGCGGGATTGATCACGGGAATTGGTGTGGTCTCGGGGACAGAGTGTGTATTGGTCGCCAATGATGCAACGGTGAAGGGTGGAACATACTTTCCCATCACCGTAAAAAAGCACTTACGAGCTCAGGAAATTGCAGCTGAGAATGGACTGCCGTGCATTTATCTTGTGGACAGTGGCGGAGCTTTTCTACCGATGCAGGATGAGGTTTTTCCGGATCGAGATCATTTTGGTCGCATTTTCTACAATCAAGCGAGAATGTCCGCCGCAGGAATTCCGCAAATTTCGGTGGTGATGGGCTCATGTACGGCAGGGGGGGCCTATGTCCCTGCGATGAGTGATGAGAATGTGATTGTGAAAGACAACGGCACCATTTTTTTAGGCGGACCTCCTTTGGTCAAAGCCGCAACGGGCGAGGAAGTTTCGGCCCAAGACCTGGGTGGAGCTTATGTGCATTGCGAGGTCAGTGGAGTGACCGATCACTTTGCGGAGAATGACGAACATGCCATTCAAATCACGCGCGAGATTGTCGCACACTTAAATCGTCGCCGACAGGTGACGCTCAAAATGAGAACTGTCGAAGAGCCCCTATACGATGCGACTGAAATTTACAGCATTATTTCCAAAGATCCGAGAGTCCCTTATGATGTCCGCGAGATCATTGCTCGGATCGTCGATGGGAGTCGTTTCCATGAGTTTAAATTCAACTACGGAAAAACTCTTGTTTGCGGGTTTGCTCACCTTTGGGGAATGCCTGTGGGAATTATTGCAAATAATGGGGTGCTCTTCAGCGAGTCTGCATTGAAAACAACTCATTTCATCGAGCTTTGTGAGCAGCGCGGAGTCCCGCTTATTTTTCTGCAAAACATCACCGGCTTTATGGTTGGCCAAAAATATGAAAATGAAGGAATCGCCAAGCATGGTGCCAAGATGGTCATGGCAGTTTCGAATGCCCATGTACCAAAATTCACGGTGGTGATTGGTGGCTCTTACGGAGCTGGAAATTATGGAATGTGTGGGCGAGCCTTTCAACCCCGTCAATTGTGGATGTGGCCGAATGCGCGCATTTCGGTGATGGGTGGAGAGCAGGCGGCCAATGTTCTGCTGACGGTGAAAATGGATCAGATGGCAACCAAGGGCGAAAAGATGTCCACCAGTCAGCAGGTAGAATTTAAAAAACCAATTTTAGAAAAATATGATCGCGAAAGCTCGGCCTACTATTCAACAGCCCGTATTTGGGATGATGGAATCATTGATCCCGCGGACACTCGACGAATTTTAGCTTTGGGTGTCGCCGCCAGTTTGAATCGTGAGTGGGAATCCCAAAAAACCGGCGTTTTCCGCATGTAAGGAAGGGCGAATGCTCAAAGTTACCGAAGAAAAAAATATTGTCATTGTCAGTCTTGATCGTCCGGATGTGAGAAATTCTTTTCATCCGGAAATGATTCAGAAGATCACTGAAACTTTTGTGGGGCTCTCAGCACGCAAGGACTTGCGGTCGATTGTTTTGTCGGGAGAGGGCTCTGTCTTTTGTGCTGGTGCGGATCTAAATTGGATGAAAGATATGGCCAAGTATACGCTTGAACAAAATCAACAGGACTCCGAGAAATTATTTCAGATGTTTGAAGCTATTTGGGCTTGTCCAGTGCCCGTGATCGGTGTTGTGCAGGGGGCGGCCTTTGGCGGCGCTTTGGGGCTGATGGCTGTTTGTGATCATGTGATTGTTCAAGAAAAAACTCAGCTTTGCTTTTCGGAAGTAAAAATTGGGTTGGTGCCCGCTGTGATCAGTGCGTTTATTCTTAGGAAATGCACAGCAGGGGTAATGCTTCCATTGATGCTTTCTGGACGGGTTTTTTCAGGACAAGAAGTCTTAGGCTCCGGATTGGTTCACGAGGTGGCCTCGGAGGCTCATATGGCTCAAGCTTTGGGTCATACGATTTCATTTTATCAAGAGGCAGCGCCCGAGGCATTGCGAGAAACAAAGAATCTGGTTCGGAATGTGATGTCTAGCGATTGGTCGGATCATCAAAAGGAGACGACTCGTGTGATTGCTGAAAGACGCGTGAGCAGCGAGGGGCAAGAGGGTCTGAAATGTTTCTTTGAGAAAAAAAATCCATGGTGGAAAAATCAAGCAGGCTCTCAGTGAAAAAGTTCAAGAGAATTGCGATTGCGAATCGCGGAGAAGTTGCTGTTCGAATTATCCATGCCTGTGACGAGATGGGGATTGAAACAGTTCTCCTGCATTCGGAAGCGGATGTGCAAACTCGAGCCTATCGAATGGCAACAAAGAAAGTATGCATTGGCCCGGCATCAACAGCTGAAAGTTATTTGAATATTCCGGCGAATGTGAATGGAGCCTTGGCCGGAGGAGCGGATGCGGTTCATCCGGGCTTTGGATTTTTATCTGAAAATGCAGACTTTGCAGAGGCCTGTGAAAAGGCGGGTCTCATTTTTATTGGTCCTTCACCAAAAGCCACAAGGACACTTGGGGATAAGGTGAGTTGCAAAGAGATCGCAAAGAAATTAGGACTTCCTCTTGTTCCTGGCTATGAGGGCGAGAATCAGTCCGTTGCTGTTTTGCTTCAAGAAGCTGAAAAAATCGGTTTTCCTGTGATTGTTAAAGCCGCTGCGGGTGGTGGTGGTCGTGGGATGAAGGTCTTAAAAAGTGCTGGTGAGGCACGAGAGTTGATTGAGTCTGCGCAGCGAGAAGCGCATTCTGCATTTGGTTCTCCAAAAGTATTTTTGGAAAAATATCTGGATCACGCAAAACACATTGAATTTCAGATTTTCGGAGATGCCTCCGGAAAAGTGGTCCATCTTCAGGACAGAGAATGTTCCGTGCAAAGACGTCATCAAAAAATTATCGAGGAAGCGCTGTCGCCATCTCTCTCGATCGAGCAAAGAAGAGTGATGGGCGAGTCCGCCGTGAGATTGGCGGAGCAAGTGGGCTACCGAGGAGCAGGGACAGTTGAGTTTTTGCTTCAAGATGGAAAGTATTATCTGTTGGAAGTAAATACTCGATTGCAGGTCGAGCATACGGTCACGGAAATGGTTATGGGCGTAGATCTAGTGAAAGCGCAAATCCTGACGGCACAAGGAGAACCGATCTTTTCTGATCGGCAGCTAGTGGCCCCTCGGGGACATTCGATCGAGTGCCGCATCTATGCAGAGAATCCATACCAAGGGGGAGTGCCATCCACCGGACTGCTGGGAAGGGTGCAATGGCCCGAGGGGCCTGGTCGCCGCTTTGAGTACGGCTTTGAAGATGGTGATGTCATCACCTCATTCTATGATTCGATGATTGCCAAGGTTATCGTTTGGGATGAGTCCCGAGTTCGCACAATTCAAAAGATGAAGCAGGTTTTAAGAGATTCAGTGGTTTTCGGTGTGCATACGAATATCCCCTATCTGATGGAGATTCTGTCTCATCCAGAATTTGTTCAAGGAACGATGACCACTAAATTTATTGAGAATCATTTCTCTGAGCCTTTGAGGATACCGGATCTGACCGCAGATGAGCTTCAGTTCGCAGAAGCCTCTTGGCGTCAGTTGAAGCCACAGACCGTGACCGCTGGCGAGGAATCGATTTTGTCCCCATGGACCAGCTATTGGAGGGGAATTTAATGATGCCGATTGCTCAAATGGTCAGAGGTGTTTTGTGGGTGCATTTTCAAGGGCGGACCTTCATTTACGAAGACCCTGCTGAAAAGAATTTTTCCCGAGGTCAATCATCTGGAACCAAGTCAGGGGATCTCGTGTCTCCCATGCCTGGGAAGATTATTAAAGTTTTGAAGTCACTCGGTGATCCAGTGAATGTAGGAGATGTCGTGCTGGTGATGGAAGCCATGAAAATGGAGTACTCTCTCAAGTCCGAAGTGACCGGAGAAGTGACGATGATTAAGTGTCAGGTCGGAGACCAGGTTGCACTCGGAAAAACCTTGGTTCAGGTGAAGGAAAAGGCTGGGGCATGAGCCAAAAGGTCAAAATTGTCGAAATGAGTTTGAGAGATGGTTTGCAAAACGAAAAGACTCCGATTTCCGTGGAAATTCGAGTGGAGTTGGCTCGTCGTTTAGCCCAGGCTGGATTTCAATACATCGAAATTGGCGCCTTTGTTCGGGCTGATAAAGTTCCCCAGATGGCGGGCTCGTCTGAGGTCATTCGAAAGGTCTTGGAGCTGCAAAGAACGAAAGAGATCCCAAAGACCGTTCGGTTCGCGGCACTGGTGCCCAATGAGTACGGAATGCAAGAGGCCATTTCCTCCGGAGTTCACGAGGTCGCTATTTTTGCGTCGGCAACGGAGTCATTTTCGCAGTCAAACATCAATTGCTCGATTGAGGAAAGTTTTCAAAGATTTGAACCTGTTTTGGCTTTGGCAAAAAAGAAAAAAATTCCTGTCCGAGGTTATTTGTCGGTTTGTTTTGGATGCCCTTATGAGGGCAAGGTTTCAGAAAAAAAAGTGATTGATCTAGCAACTCAGCTTTATAAAATGGGTTGTTATGAGGTTTCCATCGGCGACACCATTGGCGTCGCCAGTCCGTTGCAAGTGCAAAAAATGTTTTCAAAATTAAAAGTAAAATTGCCGGTCAAAAAGTTAGCTGGTCATTTTCACGATACTCGCGGTACGGCTTTGGCCAATATTCTTGCTGCGTATCAAACGGGTGTTCGTGTTTTTGACTCTAGCCTTGGAGGTCTTGGTGGATGCCCCTATGCGCCGGGCAGCTCTGGAAACGTTGCAACAGAGGATGTTCTTTTTATGTTTGAAGGCATGGGCGTTTCTACAGGGATCAATTTGCCAGCCGACATCGAAAATAACCACTGGTTGAGTGAAAAAATTCAAAAACAACTCTCCTCCAAAGTTTCTAGAGCAGGACTTCCAAAAATCAGTCGGAAAACATCTGTCTAAACTAAAAACTTTGATTTAGTCTTTAAAGCAATCCCGACAAGAGAGGTTTTTATGCGTATTTCGGATGTGTCGATTCGAAACCCAGTTTTTGCTTGGATGTTAATGGCTGGTCTGATGATTTTCGGTGCGATTTCTTTTTCGCGCATGGGGCTCAGTCAGCTGCCGGACGTGGATTTTCCGAATCTCAATATCTCTGTCGGTTTGGACGGCGCCGCACCTGAGGTGATGGAAAGTACGGTGGTGGATCCGATTGAAAATGCTCTCTCAACGGTTGAAGGCATTCGCAGTATAACCTCCAGCAGCAAAACTGGTAGCGCCAATGTCACCATTGAGTTTGAGTTAGATCGAGATATCAATGTGGCCTTGCAAGAAGTGCAAACAAAAGTTGCTCAGGCCCAGCGAGTTCTGCCCACGGATATGGATGCGCCGGTTATTTCAAAAACGAATCCAGATGATCAACCTATTCTGTGGTTGGCATTGACCTATGACAAGGATGATCCCGAATTTTTGATGAGGTATGCGCGAGACTATTTGAAGGATCGATTCACCACCGTGCCTGGTGTCGGTGATCTTCAATTGGGTGGGTATACGGATCCTACTCTCAGAGTTTGGGTAAAGCCTGAAACACTCAGTCGATACAATATTGCCGTCACCGATATAATTGACTCAATCAAGACTGAGCATTCAGAAATTCCCGGTGGTTTTATTAAGACCGAAAAAAAGAACTTCAATGTGCGAACTATGGGTGAAGCTAAATCTGTCGCGGAGTTCAACAATATTGTGATTAACAAACGTGCGGGGCAAACCATTCAGGATCCTGCCAATATGGTCAAGATGGGTCAGGTCGCCAGGGTCGAAGAGGGTCTGGACGAAGTGACTCGAATTTCCCGCTTCAACGGAGTCTCGGCCTTGGGGCTTGGAATTAAAAAGCAACGGGGAACCAACGCTGTCGCAGTGGCGAGAGCGGTGAAAGAAAAAATTTTGGAGCTAGAGGACCAGCTTCCGCCAGGGATGAAGGTTCATGTGAACTTTGATTCGACGAAATTCATCGAGCAGTCGGTCAGCGAGCTTCAGCACCACCTGTTGATGGCGGTTCTGTTGACGTCACTGGTCTGCTGGATTTTTCTTGGCAGCTGGAGTGCGACGTTTAACGTTTTGCTATCCATTCCCACCTCGATCATGGGTTCTTTTATTGGTCTTTATTTTGCTGGATTTACACTTAATACTTTTACTTTGCTGGGATTGACTCTGGCCATCGGGATCGTGGTGGATGATGCGATCATGGTGCTAGAGAATATTTTTAGGTACAATGAAAAAGGCAAGGGACAGGTGCAGTCCGCCATCATTGGGGCTCGGGAAATTACCTTTGCGGCCTTGGCGGCCAGTATTGCGGTGATCGCGATATTCTTGCCGGTGGCCTTCATGAAAGGTGTTATCGGAAAATTCTTTTTGCAGTTTGGCGTGACGATCTCTTTGGCAGTTTTTCTGTCTCTGATTGAATCCCTGACAATCACCCCAATGAGATGTGCGACATTTGTTCATCACGGGGTTCGAACCACTCGTCTTGGAAAAATGTTTGAGGCATTCATGCAACAAACAACGGTGAATTATAGCAGGACTCTGGGATGGATATTGAATCATCGATGGAAATCGTTGTTGGCCTCGGCGATCTTTGTTGTTCTGTCGTTTGGATCAATTAAATTTATCAATAAGGAAATGGTTCCTCCGCAGGATCAAAGTATGTTTTTGATTCGGATGACGATGCCGGTCGGGAGCTCTTTGACCTATACGGATCAACAGGTCAAGAAAGCTGAAAAGTGGTTACAGGCTCGTGAAGAAGTGAGGGCGGTATATGCCGCTGTTGGTGGGTTTGGTGGTGGGGCCAGTGATTCAAACACGGCCATGATGTTTGTGACTCTCAAAGAAAAGGGAGAACGAAAGATCGGGCAAGCTGAATTGATGAATATCGTCCGGCAAGGTTTGCCGAAGGTCTCCGAGGGAAAATTTTTCTTGCAAGATCTTTCTGCTCGGGGATTCGGGGGCGGAAGAGGTTATCCAATTGAGTTCACAGTTCTGGGTTCAAATTGGGAAAAGCTCGTCGATCAATCCAACAAAATTATGGAGGCCATGAAGTCCTCCGGACTGATGACGGATGTGGACACCAATTATCTTTTGGGAATGCCGGAAATTCAGATTGTTCCGGATCGCGTACAAGCGGCCCTTCATGGGGTGAGTATCGCTGCCATCGGGCAGACCGTCGGGGCCTTGATTGGCGGAGTTAAAGTGGGCCAATACGAGAAGGACGGCCATCGGGACGATATTCGCCTTCAGGTGGAAGTTCAGAAGGATCCGAAAGAAGAAATTAAAAAATTGTTGATCGGGAATACTCGCTCGAATTTGATTCCGATCACTCGAGTAACGGATGAAAAGGAAACTGCCAGTTTACAGCAGATTTCAAGATACAATCGGCAAAGGGCAATCTCTGTTTACGCCAATTTGGCAGAGGGTGTGTCCCAAGAGAAGGCTCTTGATTTTGTCACCAATAAATCCCGAGAGATTTTAGAGCCGGGCTACATGTTGGAACAGGCGGGGTCCTCAAAGACATTTCAAGAATCTTTTCAGAGTTTGATGTTCGCGCTGTTGATGGGCTTTGTCGTGGCCTATATGGTTTTGGCCAGTCAGTTCAATTCTTTTATTGATCCGGTCACTGTCCTGTTGGCCTTGCCCTTTAGTTTCAGCGGAGCCTTTTTTGCTCTGTTGATGTTCGGACAAACGATCAATATCTACTCTTTGATCGGAATATTATTGTTGATGGGAATCGTGAAGAAGAATTCAATTCTTTTGATCGAGTTCACCAACACTTGCAGAGATCGCGGAAACACGGAGGCCATCTCGGCTTTGAAGGAAGCCTGCCCGATACGATTGCGTCCGATTCTCATGACATCCATGGCGACTATTGCAGCGGCGATTCCATCTGCGCTGGCAAGAGGAGCTGGCTCTGAAACAACAAAACCAATGGCCATCACATTGATTGGTGGGGTTTTGGTGTCGACCTTGCTCACCTTGTATGTTGTACCGGTGGCTTACTCATTGTTCGATCGATTTCGAAGACGAGATACCGCCCGGGAGGCCGTGAAAAAGGCCTTTGCAGAAGTTGGTAACGAGGCGCTTGAAAGCTAGATTTTTAAGAGCGCCAAGTCGATCCAGGTTTGATGATCAGCGAAGACCTCGCCAATCGCCTGTGCGTGACAGACAGCTTTGACGTCGGGTTGAAAGCTCACTGAAGAGATCACACCAACGTAAAGGTATTTATTTTGAATTTTATCAAAATAATAAATAGGACCGCCAGAATCTCCCATGCACGTCCCGCGGCCTTCTTTTTGGTTCATGAACAAGTGGCTTCCTTTTTTTTCGGCAACTTTAGTTTCTCCTTGGCGAAGGACGCCGGCCCCCGAGTCTTTGACCGCAGCATCGTCCGTATTTCTTCCAAACCCCGCAACTAAAAGTTTCTCGTTTTCTGTTAAAAGAGAGGTGTCTGTCAGTGGCTCGGCGATCTGATAATCCGCCGGGGCGTCGCTCTGCAAATGAATCATCGCGATGTCTCCCCAACTCCCGCTCTTGCCATCTAAATAGGCTGGATGAGTTTGCAGCGATTGAACTGCGCGAACATTGTTCTGCACGTTGGGATAAATGTATTTCAGCCATGTGTAGGAAGAGATCGAGACATCAAAGATCACTCTTATTTTGTCTGGCTGCTGGCCATAAACACAGTGGGCGGCTGTCACAATCGTATTTCTGGAAATCAGAGTGCCTGTGCACATCGATTCAGCGACATCATCTTTGTATATAAGGATGACAACGATTCCCAGCTCCCTTTGGAGGGAGTCCGTTGTTTTGATCTCGGTGCCGTCAATAATTCCAGTATTTGAGTCATAGCGAGAGTCAATATCTCCAAGATGATTGTTGTTACTGGGATGACATCCGGTGATGGTGAATGATGCAAAGAGGCCTATCGCCAGCATCTGAGTGATCAATTTCAAAAATGAGCTCCCGGTTTCGATTGAGATTGTGAAACAATACAGGGATTGGTGGCAGTTCTCAGCTGTTAGTAATCTGGACAGAAATTCCTACAAGTTCGAGATTGGCCTCAGCCTTGCTCTGTCATAGCACTATGTTTTCACTGCGTGGCTTGCAGGGATGGACTTCAGTCCTCCTTGTCCTTCTTACCGGTTCCCTGGTCATTTTTGCATATGTCGCAAGAAAGCCGCTCTGTATTGATTCCAGGATCGTCGAAAGAATCGACAGCATTTCGGATCGGGGGACGGTCACTGCTTTTCGCTGTGGCCTTCATCGGCAGGTTGATTTCGACGAGGTTTTAGCGTCGGAGTCCAGGTCGTTGAGTCACCGGCTGCAGATTTTGGAGCGATTTTTTGATCTCATTGGCCCATTGGATAAACGGGTGAGTATAACTACCTTGTCGGGTCCTTCCATCCGGTACCGCGTACAGGATCACGATATATATCTGAGTGAGCCTTTGTTAAAGGCTTCGGGGCAATTGGAAAAATCGATCCTTAAAGTTTGGTTTCGAGAGCGTGCCTCCAGTCAGCTTCAGAACCAGGCCTTAATCGAAGAAAGTCTGACAGACCTATTTTATTTCGCAATTTCCGGAGATCTGAATTTAAAGGATCCCATGACGGGATTGAGCCTTGATAGCCCCGGGCAATCCCAGTGGCCACAAGTTTTAAAATCGTTCCAGTCCTATTGCCGGAGTCGATGGCGATCCAATGAGCAGCTGTTTCTATGTGGAAAGGCCGTCGAGGTAGATCCGGATAACTCAGAGATCTATTTGGGATCCTTGCGCCCTTTATTGAGTGAAAGTCTCATCGGTGCCTTTGTGGCTTTGCCTGCGAAAGAAAGAATTCCGTTTTTACGTTTGTTCGCAAAAGAAGTTTCAACGTGGAGTATCGAAGAGCAAAGTTTTGGAGTCGATGAAGTAGAGCCCGGAAAGCAGAGCTTTGCTGAGGCGTCTTCATTTATTGAAAGATGGATGTTTTCGCTGTCTCAGTTGGGCAAGGATCCTCTGGCGAAAAAATACTCGGTTTTATTCTCTGAACAATTGGAAAGACGAGGTTTTGTTACCGGCGGACAAGTGGCCACTGTTCCTGGTTTGATTTTTTATTCGGTATCTCAGATGCATATTCCCGGCGGTGAAGATATGGTGGACCTTCAGAGGATCGGTGCTGTTCAGTCCTATCGCGGAGTCTATGTGCACTGCGGGTACCCGGAAATTTCCGATCTCGAAAAAATGGCGCAAAAAGTTGAGAGACTGCTTTATATCAACTCCTGCGAGCATGAAGAGATCGATCTTGAAATGTATTTTCAATCGGGGGCCGAAGCCTTTGCTCGTCGGAACAAATCCCTGAAGTTTGTCGAATTTCATATGCCGTCTTTGTTGATGGCCCTTCGAAAGTCACCGACCGAAAATCCAGCGGCAGCTTTGGCCGCAATGGATTTAAAATCTCCGTTCCTACAGGAGGTCGGATGGTTGCCACCACAATATCATTCTGGATCAAAAGCTTATAAGGCAAAAGCAGTGATCGAAGCCGTAGATTGGTATCGACTTTAGAGGTGGGGCGACCTCTCGTCGCGGATCTCTTTGATTTCATTTTTCTCATTCACAAAGACACAGGTGGGATGATATTTTTTTGCCTCATCCTGGCTCATGCCAGCATAGGCCGCAATGATGACTAGATCACCCTTATGAACGTGTCTTGCAGCCGCTCCATTGAGGCAGATCTGTCCGAGCTGACCTTTAATCACATAGGTATGAAAACGTGCCCCATTATTGCAATTGTAGATATCCACCTGTTCATGAAGGACAAAGCCTGCGGCCTCGATCAGAGTTGGGCAGATCGAAATTGAACCCTCATAATTAAGATCAGCCTCGGTAACAGTGGCGCGGTGAATTTTTGATTTTAGCAATGTCAGTGTCATATCTTCCTCGTCTTTAGGTATTCATCTTCAGGGCTAAAAACAAACCTTGAAGAACTAGATCAGGTTGAACGGAATCAAATAATTTTTCAGCATCAAATAACGAGGAAAATCCCCCAGTGCCGATGATGAAGGGCTGCTCGCCTTGAAAACATTCGTCTGAAATACGTTTAGAGATTTCTTTGATCGTTCCAACGTGGCTGTAATACAGGCCGGATTGAATGCTCTCCACGGTGGAGCGACCAAGAGCCTCTTTCATTGGCGTAATTTCTACGGAGGGCAGTTTTGCCGTTTGGCTTTCTAAGGACTCCATATTCAAACGAAGGCCGGCAACGATGGAGCCGCCCAAGTACTCTCGATCTTTTGAGATTGCACAGAAAGTTGTCGCAGTACCCAAGTCCACCACAATCATATTTTTTTTGGGATGAAGATAGGATGCCGCGATGGCATTGGCGATACGATCTGCTCCGACCTCTAAGGGGTTTCGGTAGTTGATTTTTAGACCTGTTTTTACCCCGGCTTGCAAAACAAATGGATTGCAATTGAAATACTTTTTACAAGCGTTCTTGAGAGAATAAACAACCTCTGGAACAACCGAACAAATAACCACGTGTTTGACTTTCACCGGATCCAGAGAGTTTTCCCGCAAAACAGATCTTAAAAAAATTCCGATTTCATCAGAGGAGGTTCCAGTCTTGGAAGTTTTCCGGAAACGAAATTTGAGAACGTCTTTATCAAAGACGCCGCCAAAAATCTGACTGTTCCCGATATCGAGGGTTAAAATCATGGGTCGACCTCCATCAAATAGTTGCCAATTTGAAATCCCAGTTCAGTCTGATTTTCGCAGGTGGCAATTTTTTCTTTTGATTTATAAACATGATAAACATATTTCTTTTGATCCCAATCAATCTCTCGCGTGTCATTGTGAATCACCAAGTTCGATTTCGATTCACTGAAGACCTTTTCGATAGCAATTCTGGCTTGGTCAACGGGGAGGTGAGAGGTCATTTTGAACGCCACCACCGGTAGTTTAGAATTTCCGGCTAAGGTCCTCAGCTCATTCACCAGTTTGGGATTTTTTTTCAATCGCAGCTGGAGAGTGTCCGAGGTTGGCAGCTTAATATTTTCATTCAAGGCCATGGTTTTCCCATCGATCTCAATTGTGTCCACCGAGAAATCGGCGACAGCCGCGGCATGAACAACTCCATCGACGCGAATATCTTTTAACAAAGATCTAAGCTGCTGCTGTAAATCCTCAAAGGTGACAAAGCTGTATTTCTCACAAGGGGTTCGTGGTGACAGGCTTCCTTTGGCCTGCAAATAGATGACGTCAAAACCCATCTCATAGAGGACTTCCGAGATCCCAGCGGCAGTGACGCCGGTCGACTTGTTGCCCAGATGACGAACCTGATCAATGGGTTGTTGCGTGCCACCAGCTGTGACCAAAATTTTCTTTGCCGCTCGAGCAGTTTTTGGGATTTCGCCAAGGGTGGATGATGCGGATGGTGAATTTTTCAGTCGAGTCTCGATTTCAGCGAGGATCAGGTCGGGCTCCAGCAATCGACCCCATCCGATCTCACCACAGGCAAGAACTCCCGATGCAGTTTCCAAAATTTCCACGCCCATGTTCTTGAGAAGTCCGAGAGATTTTTGTGTGGTCGGGTGTTGGTACATCGCTGTATTCATCGCTGGTGCGATCAAAAACGGTTTTTTAAAATCATGGGCCAAAAACTGTGTGGTCAAAAGATCATCACCAATACCTAGAGCCATTTTGTTGATATGATTGGCCGTGGCCGGCGCCACCAAAATAAGATCTGCCCAACGCACGAGATGGATATGATCCATTGCTCGGCCTTGCTCAAAAAGGTCAGTGACAACGGCCTTTCCAGTCAGACCTTCCAGGGTGGCGGTGCCAACAAATTGAAGAGCTGACTTTGTGGCGACGACCTGCACATCATATCTTGCTTGAGCTAACTTGGATAGAACTTGGCAGGCTTTGAAGCAGGCAATTGAGCCTGTCATTTGAAAAAGAATCTTAGAGTTCAACATTGTCAATGAGCCTCACTTCGCCGACGCGAACAGCAACGAATCTTCTTTTTGAAGACCCTATTAGACGATCATGAACATAGTCCACACTCCAGCCCTGTTCTTCGAGTTGTTGTTGTGCTTCGGATGAAGATCTGGAGTTTTTTAAAATATTGTAAATACGAGGAGCTTTTTCTCTCTCTGTAACGCTCAGTCGACTGTTGCGTGAGCTCATTGCTAAGCCGTCAGCCTCTCGCACCGTGGGCACCGGTATGATTTCACAATTCAAAAAGAAGGCTTTGGCCATACCTTGTATCAGAGCCAACTGCTGAAAATCTTTTTCACCAAAATAGGCTCGATCGGGCTGAACCAGTTGGAAAAGTCGCATGACTACGGTCAAGACTCCGTCAAAATGACCGGGTCGATCGTGACCACAGAGTTCTTTGCTCAAGTCTGACTCGGAGATTTTATATTGATATTGATCGGGATACATCATTTCAAACGTCGGTGCGAAGAGCACATCCACGTTGTTTTTTTCTGCCATTTTGAGGTCAGATTCCCAGGTCACCGGATATTTTTCCAAGTCTCTTTTGTCGTTGAACTGGGTTGGATTGACAAAAATGCTCAAAATAGAAAGATCATTTTGCTGTCGGGATATCTGCAGCAGGGACTGGTGACCCTCATGGAGGGCTCCCATAGTGGGAACAAAGCCAATACTTTGAGGGCCCTGTGACCGACGCCAAGTTTGCAGTTCCTGCGGAGAGCGAATAACCAGGCACATCAGTAGCTCTCCTCCTGAGAAGGGAACTGGCCTTCGATCACATCATGATGAAAATGATTAAAGGCTTTTTTAAACAACTCAGCACCGTCCAAATAAGTGCGTAAAAACTTGGGTCTGAAATCCAAATTCATTCCCAACATATCCTGCAGAACTAAGACCTGACCATCGCAACCAACGCCAGCTCCAATTCCAATGGTTGGTATTTTGAGCTCTCGACTGAGTGCCTGAGCCAGATCTGCTGGAACACACTCGAGCACCAAAGAAAAGCAGCCGGCCTTTTCTAGCTGGAGAGCTCCTTCAAAGATCTCTTCATATTGTTTTTTGTCTTTGCCTTGAACCTTAAATCCCCCCAGCTGGTGAACAGATTGGGGGGTCAAGCCTAAATGACCCATCACGGGAACGCCAGAATCCACCGAGTGACGAACGAGATCCAAATTTCCTTTTGCCCCTTCAAGTTTAACAGCGTGGGCCCCCGCTTGCATGACCTCTGCGATGGCCGACATGTTGCTGGAAAGATCTTTTCTGTAGGACATAAATGGAAGATCTCCCACGATGAATTTTTCAGGAGCTCCACGAACAACCGCAG
>Ga0210057_1002861_pt1 | contig 24279 bp, 32 predicted proteins | sample CryGeyCG2114_010_2_FD_183968 | JGI IMG/M metagenome (GOLD analysis project Ga0210057, IMG submission 183968) | Groundwater microbial communities from aquifer - Crystal Geyser CG10_big_fil_rev_8/21/14_0.10 (SPAdes) (version 2) | ecosystem: Environmental > Aquatic > Deep subsurface > Groundwater ...
TAAACGACTTCAGAAGTTGTTGTATTACGCTCAAGCATGGAATCTAACAATCAAAGATAAACCTCTTTTTAAAGATGATATTGAAGCATGGATACATGGTCCGGCCGTTAGAGATGTCTATCATGAATATAAAAGCTATGGATACGAACCCATAAAGAAAGATATTAATGTTAAAGAAATTAGTGATCTTATAGATGATAGTCTTTTGGATGAAGTTTGGAAAGTGTATGGGAAATATGACGCTGAATATTTAGAAGAACTCACTCATAATGAGTACCCTTGGCAGAAGGCTCGTGAAGGATTAAATTCTGCGGTTGTCTCCTCAAATATTATTACCCATGATTCAATGAAAAATTATTATCGTGAAAGATTAAAAGATGCGAAATCCTGATCCTCGAAATATATCACCAATTCCTCAATGGACACCTTCAAAAAATAAATATATTCCTGAGAATGTTAGTCATGTCCTCACAGAATCAGATAAAGAGATAGAATGCTATCATTTATCTTTTCAATATTACAATGACAGTGTATGTGAAATAAATGATTTGGTTAAAAATGGATCAAGAAGAGCTTTATTGAATCTCAAAACAATTGGTAGATGTTATAGTTTATCTTCTTTAAAATCAAGCAATATAGATATTGCTCCTGTTGACAATAAAGGTGCATACAAAAAAATATTTCAGCGTTTAACAGAAGATGTTGAAATCAGAGAACATAAAATTCAGAGTACGGCACGGATATTTTATTTTATAAGCGATAAAATGTTCTATATTGTTGCAATAACCAATACACATATTGAAACCTCTAAACATCATTAAACTGCTTATCAACTTAAAGAAAAGCTGACTATTTTGTCAGATAGGCTGAGAGTAAGCGATTCTTCCTATAGAGTCTCTTTCAATTATCTTTCTTGTTTTTCTCGGAGAGGGTAGGGGAATGGTCAGCTCAAATGGGAGATAATGTCGTATTGTGTTCCAACTATACCGATTGAGAGGTTCATAATTCTATACAAATATATAAATCACGTTTATGCGAAGCATAGTACGGTGACATGGGGATATTATATCAGTTACTTTTGGGAGACTGGGTTGTCTTGGTTTTTCATCCTATTTGCATACTCCGTGAGCAGATTTCGCATCATACGTTGGTAGGAACTATTGAGTCGAGTTGCCTCCTTTTTGAAAAAGTCCACACTTGAACTATCAAGGATGATGGTGATTTTTTTTGTTGGTTGTTTCAAGATAAGCTCCTCTGGTCTTGGGAGAAAGTCCTTTACCCGTTTTCCCAGCAAAATAGGCTCATCTGTATATTGAGTATTATTTGTTTTCTTTTTCATATCTTTTTTTCCTTTGCGCCAGAAACCTGCGCCATAAATTCTAACAATGTTATTTCTATATGTGAACCGAACAGTACATATTCCGCGATCTATTTTACCAAGACAGGAAAACCGACTTTCTTTTTGAGAACTGTGTTCAAGATCTTCAACGACGAGACGATTTGGATCTAAAAAAACATTTTGAGCTTCTTCAAACGACACTCCATGCTTGAACTCATTGAGTGCATTTTTCTCCTCATCCCACTCAAAGGATGGCATAAATGTATGGTATCAAAGTATGGCGAAAATTGCAATATGAAAATGAATGAGAAATTGAACTTTGCCAATGTTTGAAAGTGAAAAGACGTGATGAGAAAGTCATGGAGATTTATTATAGGAGCTTTATTTAAGTTTTCAAACAGGCTCTCAGAGGTTAGAGCTAAAAAAGATGCAAGTAATCGAGAAAAAATAATTGATAAATTAAAAAAGAAACCGGAGACAGGAAAACCAGTCATTCATAAAAACAAATTTCTTCTTATTGAAAACAAGAATAAAATTACAAAGTTAGATGATGAGAAAATAGAGGTGGATAAACAGTTTGATGGACTGAAAGGATATATTACCAACAGTGGTAATCAAAGCAGTTTTAAGGAAATTATTGATCAATATCATAACCTTTGGAAGGTTGAAAAAGCCTTTAGGATGTCAAAGAGTGACCTGAGGGCAAGACCAATCTTTCATCAAGATACCAAAAGAATCAAATCTCACATGGTTTTATGTTTTGTCAGTTTACTTGTAATGAAAGAGTCAGAGAAAATTTTAAACAGAAAAAAATACACAATAGAAAAAACAATAGAAATCATGAGTAAGGTCGGCGAAGGAGAAATCCGTATAGGAAATACAAAAATGCCGTTGGAGTCTGAGCTTGATCAAGAAGCAAAAGATATTCTTAAGTTATTTTTAGGACACTGAAATGCGTAAGTCAGGAAAGTATATTTTGCACATCCAAGAAGTCCATGGGAGAGGGGTACGAATGAGAACACAAACGGACTCATCAGGCAGTATTTTCCTAAAGGGACAGACTTCAAAAAAGTCTCTCTATACCTTATTAAGAAAGCACAAGACCAGTTAAATGGACGACCAAGAAAAGTTCTTGAATTTAAAAAACCTTATGAAGTCTTTGAAGAACTTATTAACAGTTAGTGTTGCGTTAGAAACTTGAATCCAACTTAGTAATAAACTGACGAACTTCACTTTCTAAAGGACAATTGTTACAGTCACCCTGATGTGGAATCCCTCGAGCTTGTTTGTTGCCACAAGGTTCTGAGACTTCGTGTTCTTGACATCCTATGACTTTCCACAGAAGTAGTTCAGAATGTTGTCTACCTTCATTATTGCCAATAAATCCTTTATGAGCTTTCAAATTTGCATAAAGTTCTTGTTCTCTTATGCAATTTTGTCTTTCCATATATCGTTTGAAAATTTTTAAGCTAAAAATGCTATTTGTGAATTGACCGACATTTAACAACTTTAAAGCTGTGCATTCTTCAGTATATTATACCAAAGATGGGTTCGACTGAATTGAAAATTGAGTTCGAGCAGTTTATGAAATCTAACAAGGATTCCTCAGACGTGAGAATACTGAAGTGGGAACGACTCTACTCCTCATACATCTTCCACAATCTAAAATACAGGTAGAGATTTATGAGCTGGAAGGGTTGCAGTCCCAGGAGGGGGTGAGTGGGTTGAGTTAAAACAGAAGACACCTCAGAGGTGTCCAATTAAATTTATTTTAAAAAGGAAGTCGTGTATTTACGCTTTGTCCATATGAGGACCCAAATATTTTATTTGGATCTCCTACAAATACAAGTTCAGTAACTAGTTCGCCAGCGTCATTAACATATGTTTTTCCTCCTACAAAATTACTTTTTAAACTTGCTTCTACACGCCTTTTATGGTCTTGCAGGGCTCGGTTAAATTTTGGATCTTCCAAGTCTATTTCGTCATTAGTACTTCGCATTCTTGCTCCTTGATAAGTAGCAGATCCTTCTAGTTTTGCATACAAATGTTCGATATGAGGTCTATTAAAAATTCTGTTCAATACATCAGCGGCTTTACTGTTGTTTCTCGGATCACCAATTGGGTACTCTTTATTTACAACGTCAACAAGTACGCGTCTACTATTTTGCTTAACATCACCAGCGATTCTTTGTAAAAGTTTTTCGTTTTATATTGGGATTTCCGACCAAAATTGAGTTGGGCAAGCACCAAGGTCTAGTCCTGGAGCGGCTTTCACATAAACTAAATTGGGATCTGTTGTGGCTACAGCTTCGTACGATGCGACTAATCCTAATGTCTCTCTAAGTCCTCGTTCAACAGCTAAAACAGCCGTAGTCTTGCCAACTCTCTGAGGACCAACAACGAAGCCTGCAAAAGCTCCTCCTTGCGAAATGGCAAAGCTGAGACTGTTTTGGATTCTCTCAATCGCTCCTTCTCGAGCTTCAGGTACTCCGCGATACATGTTTTCTGTTGGTAGTTCTGTCATGTTGCACATTATATCACGACTGGTAACTGGTACTTGATTCCGCACCTCGGAGGTGCGGAATCAAGTTAAAACAGAGGACACCTCAGAAGTGTGCTACTAATTATTTTATTTTTTACTCCCCCAAATACTTTTTATAAAATTCCACCGTATTTTCCATTGCTGAAACAAAACTCACTTCGGAAATGTTGTGACCCCATCCTGGATATTCATTGAGTTCATGGGGGACAGTTGTTTTGTCCAATAATGTATTCAGATCTCGGCCGTATCCGATATTGACTACATCGTCATTTGCCGCATGATTGAGCTGGATCGCACCTTTGAGATCAGAAAGAAAATTGGTTGGTACGAACTCTTTCCAGAAAATACTTTCAGGGTTGTAGTTGCCTAATCGTTGACGTACACCTAGTCGGCGATATTGACAAACCGATGAATGTGTATTATAATCATTTCAGTAAAGTACAAAAATTTATACTTATATGAAACCGATAAAAGTAAGAGAAGAGCTCATCAATAGACACTTACGTATATTTACTCCCGAAGAATTTCGGCGTATTTTTGATCTGGCTTCCTATCAGTCTAAATATTTCCTTGAAACTCAAGTCAAGGAAGGACTGTTTATTCGCCTGAAAAAAGGATTGTACACATTACAAACCGATCTGCCTTCCGAAGAGGAAATTGCCAACAAACTCTACATGCCTTCTTATATCTCTTTTGAGTATGCACTTGGTTATTATCAGCTCATTCCGGAAATGGTATATACTATCACGTCAGCAACGTCCAAGCCAACACGAAAGTTTATCTTCAACAATATTGCATATGACTACCGAACGATTAAGACCGATGCATATACCGGTTATATACTCAAAAATACAGAACAGAAATCATTTTTGATTGCCGATCCGGAAAAGGCGATTGCAGATTATCTCTATTTTGTAAGTTTGAGAAAAAGTCCACACGTTGAGCGTCTGCTGGAAAATCTTTCTCAGCAAGGATATTATAAAACCAAGGGATTAGAAAAAAAGCTGGTGTTGCAATACGTGCATCTGTTTGAAAGGAAGGCACTCGATAGATTAGTACATGCGATTTTTACATAAATGTATGTTATCACAGAATTATATAAAAACGCTTGCCATCAAGCTCCAGACCACACAACTCAATATTCGGAGGGAGTATGTTCAACATCTCTTTTTATCCCACCTCTACAAAGAACCTCAGACTGACAAGCTTTTGTTTAAAGGGGGGACAGCCTTACGAATTATTTACAATAGTCTACGTTTTTCTGAAGATCTGGATTTTAGTACTTCCATACGAGATACACAAAAGATAGAGAGTATGATACTTGTTGCTTTGGGAGAAATAGAACGAGAAGGCATTAGTACAGAGATTAAAGAGTCAAAAACAACATCAGGTGGTTATTTGGGGATCGCCGTATTCCACCTCCAAGAGGAAACGATCGGGATACAATTGGAAATATCACAAAGACAAAAGCAACAGGAAGGAGAAGTTGTCATGATAGCGAGTGATTTTATTCCTTCATATACACTAGTGAGACTGTCACAACAGCAGTTGATTACAGAAAAAATACACGCCTTGCAGACGAGAAAGAAACCACGTGATTATTATGATCTCTATTTTATTCTCAGGGCAGGCCTGCTTCCGCTTGGAGAGAGAGCCGTATTGAAGGAAATTCTCAAGACGATCCCTTCAGTAGATATTCATTTTGAAAAGGAATTAAAACAGTTTCTTCCGCAAAGCCATTGGTCAATTATTCGGGATTTTAAACAAAACCTTCTGCAAGAAATACAGCGATTTATCTGAATGTGTTCGTTTTGTATTTCTCATGGCTGCGATGAAGTCACCCTTCCTAAGGGCTCGTCCATCAATAATCTGATAAGATATTGACTGTTACGGTTCTTCCCGCGTGGATCGCTTATGCGAAAGCATTGCGGGCAGGTGTGTCGGATACATACTGGTCAACTTATTAATGGATGCGACCTAAATTAACCCTTTCAATTATTGCTCTTGCTTTTTTTGGTGAAGATGGGCGGATTTTAAGCTCAAAAGGGAGAAAAGTTTGCGTTCTGTTTCAACAATACCGATGTTGAGATTCATATTCCAACTCCTCTTTACAATTCTTCAAATTGATTTTCCATAACAACGTATGTGGCATCGATATTCTTGTTAACAACTTTTTTAATCCCATCTTGGGTCTAATTCCCCGATGCTCTGCGTCGAATATGTCATCCAGAGGCGATTAGCCGAAGGATCCATGGATTCTTCGCTACGCCACGCCAAACGTGGCTACGCTCTGAATGACAACAAGATACCCCGATGCTCTGCGTCGGGGAGTATCATTCTCCTCACCCCAAGGTCACCAAAGACTCGGATGCTGTCAAGTTTTGATGTAGGCTCAACAATGCGAGCAATACACAAATAGAGAAATATTTCATCATTCAGCTCACCAAATCCAAGATGGTTGTATTGTTCAGTCAAAACTTCTAGGAGCACACTCGATACAGATTGCCGAAGACGTACCATGAGCGGTGGAGCCTTTGAAAACAGATGTTGTTGGTCACCAAGTAAGCGACTACTTCCAAGAGCAAGCAGTGTTTCAAGATCTTCTTTTGAATGAGCACTCCCAATATGATCTATGTGGACTATTCTCCCCTGTTCCTTTTGGACAATCTGTACAGCAGTAGCACCACTTGAGGTTGTAACTTTTCGGATATATGCCATATCCTCAATTGTAGTGGCTAGTGTCCCAAAAAACTTGTTTTTGAGGCTAATAAATCATGAAAATGGAGAAAGTGGGAAAGTCAGGTAAATAGCACCCCTACCCTTTGGCAAACGATTTTGAGAAGACGTAAATACAATCGAAAGATTGCATCATTTGAAGATAGGAGAGGGATGAAACAAAGCGATCTCAGTAATGCGCAACAAGATCCAAGCTGTCCGAAGAGTGATTTTTTAAGAATTGATGGAGTTATCCCAATCTCTCACATTGATTGGGAAAGTGGGATGACTGCAGAGGAGATTGTTGCATCCCATCAGACACAGAAAAAGCCTACACATACAAAAGATCCAAAAGTACAAATAACAACATTTGATCCATCGGAAACATGGGATAATACACCAAAAGCTGATCCGAAACCTGATTTTGAAGAGCGATCCACCAATTCAGAGCCAAAAGAACCAGCGATGCGATATCGAGATATTGAGCGTGCAGTAATTCAAAAAGCTCGAACAGTAGTTGCAGCAGCGCTTTCCGGTAGCCAGAAAATTCCTTTTGAAGACATAAGTGCATTTCATCGAGTCACTGCTGATTTTCATGAAACAGTTGTTGATGAAGGTATGGTCTCACTTGAAGATCTATTTCCAGACGGATTGACGTTGGATCTGGTTGAAAAGTTGCAGCAATCATTTCCTGGTATCCCAGATCATATTGTCAATATGCTTCTGGAAATTGCTCTTGCCTAAGAAAGTACAAGAAGTCCTTTTTTACCAATCTTCGGTAGTGAAATGAACAATCAAAAGAATAGTTAGGTACTTTATACGAATATATGACAGTACTTCTTTCACAGCTCTAATATTGATGAATTGCAAATACTCTTCATCGTAAGAGTTCACTCTCCTTGACACAATAATTGTCATCCTGAGAGATCCGCCAGCTGGCGGAGACCGAAGGATCCATTCATAAACAATATCTGATAACTGGATTCTTCTCCGCCAACTGGCGGATCAGAATGACATTGATCGCTTATGATATAGTTTTGTCAAAGACTGTGAACTGTTACTCTTCATCCTCACGATTGACACATACTCTTTTTTATACTACAGTGAAAGTATGGAAAAAAAAGCATACATTCTACTAACCCTTCTATTATTAACATCTTTTCTTGTAGCTCCCGTGTCTTTTGCACAAAGCACTGACGATTCGACCGAAGTCATGACAGAAGATGCAACAAAGAATATGTCAACTGAGGATCGAAAGGCAGAGCTGGATGCCAAAATGGAAGAAATCAAACAAGAGCGTGATACTCGAATGGAAGAAAATAAACAAAAGCGAGAAGATCTCAAAACTGAAATTGAAACAAAGCGAGAAGAAGCAAAGGCAGAGATGGAGACAAGGCGAGAGGAATTCAAAGCGAAACTTGAAGCACTCAAAGACGAGAAAAAAGTAGCAGTGGTGGAGCGAGTAGACACTCGACTGGCAGAAAGAAATCAAAACATCACCGATAGACTCCTCGGACATCTTGAGCGTATCTCAGGAGTGATTGACAAGATGGAAGACAGGCTTGCCAGTGCTGAAGGAGGGGATACGTCAACTGTTGACAGTGCAATTGCCACAGCACGACTTGCTGTTGCCAGTGCAGAGAGTGCAGTTGTTGCTCAATCTGGAAATACCTATGTCATTGAGCTTGGAGATGAGGCAGAACTCAGATCGATCGTTGAGGCGACCGTTGGTCAGTTTCGCTCAGACATGGGTGTCGTGATCACCGCGGTAAAATCAGCTCGAGATGCCACTCAAAAAGCAGCACAAGTACTGGGAGAGTTTCATAAAGCCAATCCACCAAAGGACGCCATGATGGAAGAAGAAACGAATAAATAACATTATAAATTTATACAAAATCACACATTCATGGATCCTACAAAAACAGACAAACCAGAAACACCTACTGATGCCACAGTCGCACCAGTTGTTCCACCAGTCACACCTCCAACAACAAGTCCTGAAGCCGGTATCGAAATTCCAAACGCTCCTGCACCTGAACCGATAGCACAAGTCATTCCTTCTGAATCAACACCAGAAGTTGTCCCGCCAGCTGATATTCCCCCAACTCCTGAAGTGAAATCACCCGAGGGCGATCAGTTTGGATATACAGAGACAAAATCAAATAAGCTCCTATATGTGTTTGTTTTTGTACTCGTTGTAGTGCTTCTCAGCTTGGTTGGACTCTTTTTTTATAAACAGTATATGAATACTACAGCTCAAGTCGAGCCAGTCGTCGAACCAACCGTTGCAGTCAGCCCAACTTCTGCCCCAGCGACCGAAGAGGAGTCGGAACTGAACCAGATAGAGATCCCTGATCTTGATCAAGAGATGCAAGATATCAATAAAGATATAGAGCAGTTATAATTGTACGCATATGGATGAAATCACTGAGACCAAAAAACCAATGCCTTCAGAATCTGTTCAAACCAAACTTCCTTCGATTAAGCAATTAATCGTAGAATCTTGGCAGCTACTTACAAAAAAAGCACTCAAATTGTTATTTCTCGGATTGCTTTCGACTGCGGTATATTTTGCTCTGATTATTGGGGGAATTCTTTTAATTTTCGGTTTTGGAGCAATGAATATGTCTTCATTTTCAAATCCTGAGGTTATGACTGAAGTATTGTCAAAACCTGGATTTGTCGGAACATCAGTAACAATATTTGTGATCTGGATTATAGCATTAATCGCAGTCGGGACTGCACTTCAGGCGGGAATGTTGATTCTCCTCAAAGATCCGACAGAAGATGCATCGGTTATTTCGTATTTCAAAAAAGGATTTTCATATATTGTGCCATTGATTCTCGTAAGTGCGATCACTTTTGTTCTTACTTTTGGCAGTTTGTTCGTGTTCATCATTCCATCAATGATCATCTCACTCTTTCTCATGTTCACGATGTATGCGGTGGTTTTGGACAATAAAAAGGGAATGGAAGCGATAAAAATGAGTATCGGCGTGGTAAGTCAAAATTTTGGTGCCGTCATGGGACGAATCGTTATATTATGGCTCTTCTCTTTTGCCGTACAGATGCTTATTGGCGCACTTCCAAATGAAGAGCCATCCGCGGCAATATTTTTTATACTGATTACGCTTGTATCAAGTTTTGCAGTCAGTTGGTTTGGTCTTGCGTATATCTTCAAACTTTATGAACACGCAAGAGCTGTATTTGACCCATCAAAGAAAGTCTCTATGACTTGGATGTGGATCATTTCGATTTTGGGATGGATCATTGGCGCAATGATCATTGCTGGAGTCGTTTCGGCTGTTGGAAATAAAGACTTTCAAAATACAATTCAAGAAGCAGTGCAGAAAGAAATGGAAGCGGAGTTTAACGATGAAATGGATTCTGAGAATGACCTTGATTACGAAAAAAGCCCAACTCTCTAATGAGACTTGGCAGTATCATTTATATCTGCAACCTCTTCATGTACCAATTTGAGCTGATCAATATAGAAGATGACTCCGATGCCAATTACTATCAAGGTAATACTAAAAAATACTGAAACATCAATTGAGTGAGGAAGAATATTCTTTTCAATCAGCGGTACGATCTCTCCATGACTATTGATACGAGTAAGGATCGTTTCTTTCCACGGCCACAGTTTTCGTACAGATCCAAGCATAAAGCCGGAAAGAATAGCGATTGAAATATTGTGATACTTTGCAAAAAGCCACGTTAAGAATCGTGCAAATACTGAGAGCCCGATTGCAGCACCTGTTATGACAGCAAGAAGAACGTCAGTTTGCAGGTTTTTTGCAGCATCAAGAACTTGTGCATATTTTCCTATCAATAAAAGAATAAACGAACCAGAGATTCCCGGTAAAATCATCGCGATTATTGCAATCATCCCACTGAAAAAAAACATGGGCAGATTTTCAGGCGTTTCTACAGGTACTGCACCAACGAGTATATACGCCGCTATTGCAGTAATGCCAAACGCAAGGACGTTCCCTGTATTCCACGAAGTCACCCGTTTTGCTACAAGCCAAGTTGAGGCAAGAACGAGTCCAAAGAAAAATGACCAGATAAATGATGGGTAGACTTCGAGAAGATAGGAAAGGAGTCGTGCGAGAAGAATGATTGATGTGAAGATGCCGGCAAATAATGGAGTGAGAAAATGGATTGGAATCTTTGTAAATGCTTCTTTGAATTTTAGCTTGAGAAGAAGCCTCAAAACATCACCGCTCATCAATTTTATTGAATAGAGCAACTCTTCGTAAATGCCAGATATGAATGCGACCGTCCCACCAGAAACTCCAGGAATGAGGTCGGCGAGTCCCATAAAAAATCCTGTGAAGAAAAGGCGCAGATATTTTTTCATATTCATAGGGGAAAGTATACAATATGCAGTTGGAAGTTGGAAGGTAAGAGTTCACACTCCTTGACACAATAATTGTCATCCTGAGAGATCCGCCAGCTGGCGGAGACCGAAGGATCCATTCATAAACAATATCTGATAACTGGATTCTTCTCCGCCAACTGGCGGATCAGAATGACATTGATCGCTTATGATATAGTTTTGTCAAAGACTGTGAACTGTTACGTTGGAAGTTGGAAGGTCTAACATCTAAGGTCCAAGGTCCAACGTCTGAAATTAGAGACCTATGGTTGGAGAAGGTATAATGGTAGGAGTGCTGATATTGTCAGTATTTTGGTAGGTAAATGTTCGTTTTATGGTAGTACTTGCGTCTGATACTATGCTTTTGACTTGGAGTTCTATTGTCTTTTTCCCGGAGTCCATATTGTAGATCACAATATCACTATCGGTGAAATTACTCCAGTTTGCATTGTCGATTCGATATCTCCAAACCACAGAACAGTAATCTCCTTGATCATAACGAACATCTATCTCAACGGGATTGGTTGTGATCACTTCATTTTCTGAAGGTGTGATGATATTTACTGGACCAATGTCTTTTATACATTCAGCACGAGTGATAAGTGGTGTTGGAGAGGTATCTGGCATACTTTTTGGAGTAGGTGTGGGATTTTCGGGATCACGGATGATGGTAATGATGGTTGGAGATTGGTTGTTTGGCGCTTCAGTGATTGTCGGAGTTTTGTTGCCCGTTGACCTTTTATCCTGGATATTGAGATAGTTCACGAGGACCACAGAAAGAAGAACAGGAATGGAAAGTGAGGCCGTGATGACTTCGATATATTTTTTCTTGTCCGGTAGATTGGCAATACTTTTTCTGATTCTGACAAATGGATGGACCATAGAGCATATTGTACTGCTTTTCATGGACGAAGGCAAGTATTCCAGCTCCTCAGCTCCTCAGCCACTCAGCCACTGAACTGTTGAGTATTTTTGTTACAATAGATATTCTTATGAAACGCGAGATGATCCCCTTATTGCTTTTGAGTTTTGTCAACACACTCAATTTTTCGATTCTTATCCCCATACTTCCTTTTATCATCAAGGCATATGGCGGAGGAACGGTCATGTATGGGGTGATTCTTTCGACGTATCCATTTTTTCAATTTTTTGCTGCTCCAATACTAGGGTCACTCAGCGATCGATACGGACGAAGGCCGATACTCCTTATTTCTCAAGCGGGAACGATGCTGAGTTGGGTGATTTTTGCAGTTTCTTATTTTGTGCCACATATATCGATTGGGGCTCTCTCAGTGCCAGCTCTTGTCATAATCTTGGCTCGGATAGCAGATGGTGTGACAGGAGGGAACAATGCGGTCGCAAATGCGTATTTATCAGATATCACGACTCGTGAGGAGAAAACCAAGGCGTTTGGTCTCGTGGGTGGAGTTGTAGGGCTTGGGTTTATTGTAGGACCTGCGCTTGGTGGGCTCACAATGTCTTCATCTCTTGGATATCTGGCTCCGATCTTGTTGACGCTCGGCGTCTCAATAGTCACACTCATTGTGATGATGCAGTATTTACCAGAATCACTTCCACCAGAGAAGCGAGTTGCCCATGTCAAAATCAACCTGAAAGATGAGTTTCAGTTTTTTTCCAAGCTCAAAGAATATAGTAAAAATCGCCAGATAAAATATCTTTTTTTCTTGCGTACGATGTTTCTTTTTGTATTTAGTTCGTTTTCTTCGATCTTTGTACTTTTTATGATTGATACATTCAAATTTGATGCCTCAAAGATCGGCATGTTTTTTGTCCTAGTTGGAATATTTTTGATTTTCAATCAGGCCTTTCTTGCGGGATTTATTTCGAAAAAATTGGGTGATCTGAAGACGTTTATATTTGGACAACTTGCGCTTGTGGTATCACAGTTTCTTTATGTGTTTATCACAAACTTTTGGATGTTTTTGCCCCTTGCGTATCTGAATAATTTTGGGTTATCTATCTCTATGCCGACATTCAAATCACTTCTATCAAAGTCTGTCGACGAGTCACAGCAAGGAGAAATCATGGGGATCGATGAGTCGTTTTTTTCTGCTTCATCTGCAATATCACCACTTATCGCGACGTGGATATATGCGACCATCGGAAAATACGTCTTCTTGGTTCAGGCGATAGTTCTTCTCGGGTCGATCGCATTTTTTGAGATGAAAAAGGGGTGGAAGAGTGCGATCTAATATCTCCCATAGCAATCTTCTTCTGCGTTAGTATTTTCGTAGATCAATAGGAAAAAATTGCATATTCAATGCATATTGTACAAATGTGGAATTCGTCCCATAATACTAACTCAGTTTAGAATCCTGCACTATTTGCATGTGTAGACCATTTTGAATTGGATATTCGTGTTTGTCACAAAAGTCCAAAAACAGCATTTTGACTTGGGGTGACATTCGCACTTTGACATCTTTGCCAGAGCCTTGCTCTGGCTTCAAGGAGGCTAATACAATTCGGCGCGGTCGTACTTCGTGTACGGCCCTCTTTTCCATTCCCGCTTTTTAGGGGGAGAACGGAAGAAGAGCCCATGCGTCCTTCAAACAACCGATATGTACCTCAAACCCCGCCCTCATGATGTGATATCAGAGGGGCGGGGCTTTTTCATGGGAAGAAATCATGATATAATCTGAAATATGGTTCAAACAGTCATTCAAGTACCAGTCCCATCCTCAGTCATGCGCAAAGCAGAAACAAAAGCCCAGGAAATGGGTTTTGATTCTGTGGTCGATATGCTTACCAAATTTGTACTCAAAATCAGTACAAATAAGCCAAGAAAAGAAGATGTTACTCAGCTTTCCAAAAAAGCCATATCCCGATATGACAGAATGGAAGAGGATATCAAAAATGGAAAAAACACATACAAATTCGAAAATGTAGACGATGCATTAGAATTTCTCATTCACGATGAGAGATGAAAATAAAGCTTCACAAAGTATTCGTAAAGCATTTCGATAAACGCATAAAACCAAACAGTAATCTTCTTAACCAGTTTCAATTACGACTCCAAACCTTCATGAGCGACACGTCACATCCGATATTACATGATCATAAACTCTCTGGTCAGAAGCAAAATTATCGTGCTTTTTCTATCACTGGAGATATCCGCGTTGTATATATAATTAAGGGAAATACTGCTCATTTCTTAGATATAGGAAGTCATAATCAAGTATATTGATTGTAGCTATTTCAAAAACACACTCCACACAAAGAGCGCGGCAACATAGACTATTCCGGTCCAATATATGCCAAATGCATTTTTCATCCACTTCCCAGAATCGACATGAAAAGCTCGGGAGATTGCAAAGTTTGGAAGATTTGCGGGAATCATGAGGAATCCTCCGTAAAGCGCTCCATATATGACTGCAATTGCCAAAAGATTTGCTGCTGCTTCACCCAGAGTGCTCATGAATGATAGTGCGACAACAATAAAGACGCGGGACGCAAGAGCGTTGTCAGCAAAGTGAGAAACTGCTGCGGTGATATAAAAAAGAAAGAGTGCGGTCAAAAGAAGAGGCCAGCTTTCAGGAATAGACTGGGCAATGATTTCAATAAACGGTTCTGCCACGTGTCCGATCACCTCAAGGGAAAGGAGGAGGAAAGAAAGAAGCATTGGTTGAAATGTCGCAGAGAATGCTTTTTCTGAAAGTTCCTCATATTCATGATCTGTTCGTCTATCTTCATCAGTTTTAAATTTCTTTTCTTTCACGAGTTGTGAGATTTTGTCGCCGTACAAACTTGCAAGAGTGAATGATACGTTGATCCCGATAATAGCATCAATCAGCCAAAGATATGGTCCATGGACAAAGATATGTGCAAGAACAAGAAGTGCCAAGAATCCAAAAGTCATAAGAGCTGTTGGAAGATGTGACGTCGTAAGTTCTTCTTCAGGATCCTTGATATATTTTGTTGCAAATATGGAGACTACCATCGCATGAGTGATGCACCCAAGTCCGATAAACATCATGAGATTTACGATACTCCATCCAAAATCATGGGAAAGAATTCCCCAAATGATAAGAATTGGAGGTGCTGCAAAGGGAAGCCATCCGCCACCTGATCCGATTGATCCTGCGATTGCGGTTGCAAGCTTTGGTCGATTTTCTGGTGTGACACGATTTCCAAGATATTCAGAGAGAAATACTGCAGCAGCTGGTTCTCCGGTGACTGCAGAGAGAAGTGAGCCCGAAAACACTACGCCAAACTTGCCGGTATATTTTTCAACTATTGTCATTACCGTCACCATATGATGTACTGTCCAGTTTGCAAAAGACATGATCCCGTAGAGTGTGAAGGCTTCACCGATTGGCCAGTGAATTTTTTCAAGATCGGTGCTATTGGTGAGCCCGACAACAATAAGTGCGAGAACGCCGACAAAAATACCCGCCATCTCTCCCTCAGAGTTGATGAAATGAAGAGCCTTCAAAGTCGGGTGTTTTTTCCACCAGGTTGGTGTTCGGTGTGCAAGAACGATATCAGTTTGTGTGAGACCATTCATTGCCATTACTGCAGTTATGATGATGAAAAATCCTGAAAAAGTATATTGGTGTGTACTATAAAAGAAAATAAATGCAATAAATGCAAACCATGCGCCCCATGATCTTTGGAGAAGAAACGATAAGATTCCAAATCTGTGTTTGAAATTTTCAGGTTTGAATGAGTCTAGAAAAAAGCTGAATGGAGAAGTTGGTGTTCCCATGAAATTTTGGTATTAATAGTAAAAATATATTACAGCGTGCCTGTTTGAGGCTTTTCAAAAACAAAAAAATCCCTAATGCAATAGGAAGTATGGGTTTATTATAGTACCGAAACAATTAGATTCAAGATGCATCTGTTACATATCTACATTTATTTTTCCATATCGTCTTCAATAAGCTTTCTGAGATATACCGACTTGGGGAGTTTTCCCCTTTTGGCGATTGTATCCAGAAACGAGGCGATTTTCGGAGTGATGAAAAAAGTGAATCGCAAGTCAGATTTTGAATCTACATATCCGAGAAAATCATGCAAAATCCCTGAAAGAGTTTGTAGTGAATATTTTTCACACAGGAGTTTTTCGTCACGATGGTGAGCAAGAAGACTCGGTGGCTCGCCCTCGCTGTAGAGTACAAGTACAGGCTTTCCTACGCGAAGTGCAAGTGAAATTTCGTACCCGACGCTGATACTTGGGAACGATGTTTCTGCGATCACAGCGTCGCTCGAATGAATCCATTCTTCTATTTTAGTATGAAACTTCAGGCGCTCCTCACGAGTTTTGAGGCCGATCTCTTTTTCGGAAACACTCAGAATATGATCTGCAATGATTGTATGTCCACTTTCTCGGATGAGCTGGATGATTTTGTTGTAGTTTTCGCGGTACTGATCGCGAGCTGCGATGGAGCCGGTGAAGTATAGTTTGAGCTTCTTGGTTGCCATGTTCTATTATACTATAGTTCGTGTAGCGCAGTTCGCGTATCGCAAAACGTATAATATAATACGTTACACGTAAGAGTTCACGCTCTTTGACAAAACTACATCATAGTATGTCATTCTCGAGGAGTGACAACGACGAAGCAATCTCTAAATAATTAGATTGCCGCGCTCCATTTCATTCCGCTCGGGAATGACATCTCTGTCAAGACTTGTGAAGTGTTACATGTTACACAAAATGAGAAATAAGGTATAATGATAAGTGATTACAAATTTGAATTTATACTTATGGCAAAATCAAAAATTGGTCTGACTTTAGCACTTGGCGCGCTTCTTGGAGGAGCGGCGGCATTTTTTCTTTCACCAAAAAGTGGAAAAGAAAATCGTGAAATGGCTAAAAAGAAATGGGCGAGTCTCCACACTGCTCTTCAAACCAAAAGCAAAGAAGAGATTGTGAAGGAAATTTTTGGATCAGCTTCAAACGAGGGAAAAAAACTCTATGAAATGGCTCAAAAAGAGATGAATACTCGACTTGATGAGCTCAAAACGAAGTATCCAGACATAGACAAGGGAAAGTACATGGAAGTGGTGAAGGAAGTTATTGGTAGGCTTAAGGATGAAAAAGAAGCGACAAAAGAACGCATGTCTGATCTGGGAGAGTTCCTTAAATCTCGATGGGAGTTTATCTCAGAAGAAGGCAAGAAAGATCTGAAGAAGGCAAAAGCACCCGCAAAAAAGAAAGCTGTTAATAAATAAAGATGTTGTCATTTCGGACTTGATCCGGAATCCAGTTATAAATAGATCCTGAGTCCCTCCAAGGCCGGCGGGCAATTTCAGGATGACTCTGATTTATTACTCAATAATTATGGATTTACAAAACATTTTTTATCTCTTTGCGATTGTTATGCTTTCATTGGGAATAATATTTTTTGTTGTTGCGATTGCAGTGCTCTGGAAGTTGTACGACACCGCACGCTCAATTCCTCAAAAAATTGAAGGAAAGATCGCTGAAATTGTCGAATCAAAAGGAGCATTATTTCTCGGATCGGTAGGTATTCCATTGATCTCACTGTTTGTCAAAAAAATGAAGGATCGGTTTCGGAAGGATGAGTAAGTGTCATCCCCGCGCAGGCGGGGATCTTTATTGAGAAAATGCATCATATAAATCATTCCATGAGGAATTCATCTCGTTAATTAATCTCTCCTTCCACTGACGGTTCCATTTTTTTAAGCGTTTTTCACGGAGAATTGCAGTTGAAACATCTTCAAAGACTTCATAATACACAAGCATGTTTACATTATATTTTTCGGTAAATCCTTCGACCACTTTATTTTTATGTTGCCATATTCTTTTGAGGAGATTACCAGTAATGCCAGTATATAAGACGGTATGAAGCTTATTTGTCAGAATATATACATAATACTGTTTGTTCATGTGTGAGATTCCCGCCTTCGCGGGAATGACCGAGAGCTGAATTATTTCTATCTTCGAGATTCCCGCCTTCGCGGGAATGACAAGAATTTAGTAGCTGCTGATCATAAAATACTACTTCTTCCGTCCGTATCTCTCCTTTGAAAGGCGAACGATCTTCTCGCGGTTTGAGTTCTTGAGCGCAGGTGGCGGGAGAGTTTTTGCAGGGAAGGGGAGTGACGTCATCTCATCGATGGACATTTTTATGACGGTTTCGTATTTTCCCAAAGTCACCAGATCATTTTGTGTATACATCTCCGAAAATTCCTTGCTCAAAAATTCTGCATCTCGCGCGCCTACGACAAATGAGACAATACTTCCTACATTGCCAAATATTGCTGTCATCACATCCTCTTCGATCTGCTCAATGTATTGATTGGCCAGTGTGAGTGCAAGTCGATATTTTCGCGCTTCAGAAAGAATTTTGATAAAAGATGATGTTGCAAAATTCTGAAACTCATCTACATAGAGGAAGAAATCTCGACGATCCTTTTCTTTTTGAAAAGACCTGTTCATTGCGGCAAGTTGGATCTGAGTGATGATCATGGCTCCAAGAAGGGCTGCATTGTCCTCGCCGAGCTTTCCTTGCGACAGATTCATGATCAGGATTTTCCCCGAATTCATTATCTCCTCAAGATCTATTGTAGACTTCGGGTGCCCGATGATGTTTCGGATCATTTTGGAAGAGACAAACTGTCCGACTTTATTTTGGATCGGTGAAATTGCCTCGACGCGTAGTCTGTCGGTCATCATATCAAATTCACGAGTCCAGAAATTTGCAAGAACTTGGTCTTTGACGTGATGCATATGTGCCTTGCGATATTTTGGATCAGCAAGAAGTGGAAGCGCATCGGCGAGAGTGGAGTTTGGGATCTCTAGGAGAGTCAATATGACATTTCTCAAAATATACTCAAGTCGAGGTCCCCACGAATCTCCATAAATTTTGTAGAAAATTCCCACGATTCCTGATGCGACAAGATCGCGGTGTGTCTGATCTTTGATCTCAAGAACATTGAGTGCAAATGGCCGCTCGGTGTCAAACGGTTCAAGATACACGACGTCGTTCATGCGACGTTTGGGGATATAATCGAGAATGGCTTCCGAAAGATCTCCATGTGGATCAATGATACCAACACCTCGACCACGACGGATGTCATCGATTGCCATATTGGCAATAAGCGTCGATTTTCCTGCTCCTGTTTTTCCGATGATGTAGACATGTTTTCGACGGTCTGCCGATTTGATTCCAAAAATAGAGTCCTTGTTTTTGTATTCTGCTTTTCCAAAAAAATTCACATCATTTTTCTCATCCTCACTGATATTGTCTGTTGTGGGGAGATTTGCCGGTGGTTCTCCCGCAAGTGTTTTTCCCCATGCGATATTTTTGATACCCTTAAGCTGAATTCCTGGCGGATGCCAAAGTGTTGCAAGCTCTTGAGCATTCAAAATCTGTGTGCGATGCTCGAGCCACGTAAATCTACGCACTTTCATACGGTCAATATAATCTTTCTTGCCAAAATGCTTCGTTTGCAGATCAAATTTATTTCCTTCCCCCAAGGAAAATGTACCATAAGTACCGGCTACATTTTGAAGGAGCGTATCGGGATTTTGGGATTTTTCCTTTGACGTTGCAAGAATGCGAATTGCGGTACGCCCTCCTTGGAACAGGACTTTTTTTGCGATATATGAGCTATTGTCGCCTGATTTTTCAGATTTTGCTTCTCCGGTCACGGGGTCTACTTTTGAGATATCACGTGAGTTTAGTGTGTCTCCTTGCCAGTAAAATGATGGAGGAGTGACGAGTATCTGGATTGCAAGCCTGTACCATGGTGGTTGTTTGGAAAGGAGACCAATCAGTGACGAGAGTGGGTCAACGTCTGAAAATTCGGTATACGTTTTGAGAGGGAGTTTGTACGGATACTGGAGTCGAAGGTCTCCGATTGCTTGAAATGGATTTTGCAAAACTATATCCATTGGGTCACTGGTCCGTTGAATAAATGATTGTGGATAAGATGCTGAAATCAGGCTATGGACGAGTGATTCGCGCGGAGTTGGGACGGTGACATAATAATAAATAGATTGACCAGTGAGGTAGATTTCAAATGAGAAACAGTCCACTTCCTTGAATAGTCGCACAAATACGCTGTGTTTTTTGGACAAAAGAGACGAGAAGATCTGAGTTGCGGCCTCTGGCGCCGTCTCGTCTTCATTTGGATTTCGTATTTGAAGGTGGGAGAGTTGCATGGTTAATTGTTTTCTTTTTCGAGGAACTTGAGAATGTAACTACAGTATTTGGGATAGTGCTCCAGAGCAGATTGTATAGAATCAAAAATGATTTTCGGATCCATATCGTCATAATTGTGAGCAAGCATATTTCGAAAACCTGCACTTTTTGCAATCTCATCAGCAAATGCTTTGTCATAGATTTTTAGATTGGAGAGTGCAATAAATGTTTCAAAGTATTCAATCGGATTTGTAATTTCAGGTTGTATTTCCATGAGAATGATGTGTTGATTGATATCCAGTGCCCGGTTTACAATCCGTTCAAGAAATCGTTCGATTGTAGCCTGTATCATCTGATCGTCAGAATATTCTTGAAAGGAAATATCTTTGTAGCTACTAAGTCGTGCAAGATCTTGGATGATGTAGTCAATTTTGGTTTTTATAAGATCAGCATTAAGCATACAGTTGTTGTAATTGAATATTCTTTTTTCCCAGACATTTCTCTCGTAGATCTAGAAGAGGCTTAATATCACGATAACGATTGAGTATATTTATAATAAAATCGTTATAGCAAGCCTCATCTCCATACAAAAGTTGCCCGTCTTTTATCACTTCAAATAAAAATAGTGGGTTTTTTCTGTGGAGAGTTTTGAAATCGATTTCATCCCCAAATAGTTCAAGAAACTTCGAATGAAGTTTCGTGTATTCTGAAGTCTCAAATCCGCCTTTTCGATATATCGCAATATCAGTGTCTGATTCGGGATTGATCGACCTGCCTGTCACTTTTGAACCATGCAAAATGACGAAGTCAAGATTGTGACTTTTGCCTATCAGTTCAATTTGTTTCAGAATTTTTGAGTCCATAACCATATTGTAACATATTGACCAGAAGGGGTTTATGGGGTTTTGTGCAGAATGACCTCATCCTCACCCGGATTTCGAATTTGAAGGTGGGAAAGTGTGGGCATGGATTTATTATAGCATTATTGATATGGAGAGGTATGAGTAGATGTATATGGTAGGAGGGTACAAAGAAGTGGTGGTTCAAAATGAATGATGCATCTTTTTGGACAAGCCTTTCGTACTTCCCGAGAGTCTTTTAATTAAGTAGCTATCTTGTCAATCTGTTTTTTGAGAAGAGGAATATCTTTTTGTATTGTTTTCCAAACGCGCAAAATATTGAGATCAGCGTAGTCATGTATAGCTACATCTCTCATACCCGCCATTTTCTTCCATGGGATTTCACTATATTTTTCACGGATATCCATGGGGACGTATTTTGTCGCTTCAAGTATATGGTTGATTTGATCCTGAATATCTTGGATACGTTCTGGAGCTGTCCGCCTCATGATATGATAGGAACTTGTGAAGAGAGTATGTCTTTCTTCAGTCTCTCTTTGATAGAGGTATATTCCACAAGATCCACCTTTCTTCCGATATATTCTTCGAGTTCAATCTTAACTCCAAGCATATCGTACAGACTATATTCTTCCGGTAATTCTACAAGCACGTCTATATCACTATCTTTATGGTAGTTGCCATGAACGATAGATCCGAAGAGAGAAGCGCGCTGGATATTGTGTCTGCGGAGTATTGGAACGATTTCCTGTTTTATTTTCGCTATGGTTGGTTGTATAGATATCATTATACCAGATCACTTGCTATCCTCTGTTATTGCTTTGGTACCCTCGAGAAGTACGAAGGCCATTGGGAAATCGTAAAGTTTGCACTTCCGAAGAGTGAACAGAGATATGCTATAATAACGTTGTTATGGCGACCTCTACAATTCCGATACTTTTTGATAAAACGCATCTCACATCTATTGGTGAAAGATTGTACACCCAAAGTCTCGACCTGGTCCGAGAACTTGTCGCGAATGCCTATGATGCGGATGCAACACGCGTCAATATTGTCGCCGAAACGGATAGAATTGTGGTTGAGGATAATGGAACGGGCATGGATCGCGCTGGCATTGAACAGTATTTCACAATCGGATCGCGCTTCAAAAAGTCATATCCAACGAGCCGTACGTATCATCGGACACGAATAGGGGAGTTTGGCATCGGGAAATTTGCAGTACTCTCATTATGCGATCGTTTTGAGCTCTACACTCGCACAGAAACCTATGCAGCAACCGTCATTTTTGATAAGGAGGATTTTGAGAAACGAGAAAAATGGGAAGTTCCCATCATTGAACATGAGATTGGTGGAAGTTCAAAGGAGACGGGAACACGAGTGGTACTGTATGACATAAAAAAACGACTGGAAGTATACGATATGGATCGTTATTTGACCTCAACATTTCCTCTCACAGAGCCTGATTTTTCTCTCTTTTTGAATGAACGCAAACTTGAGCCAAAATACATCGTCGGCGAACGAGTTACTATCAATCACTCTTCAACGTTTGGAAAGATGAAAGGCGAGATCATTCTTGCCTCACTCACCATTCCACGTGAACTGACTGGGATCGGAGTGAGAGTCAAAGGGATTCTGGTACAGAGGAGCACATTTGAGCTGGATCAAAAACACGAGCTCATGATGAGAAAAATCACCGGAGAGATTCGGGCTGATTTTCTGCCGATTACGACAGATAGTGGAGGTTTCATCAAAGATTCACCAGAATATCAATACTTCATGTCATTTATGCAGAAGAAGCTCCAGCAGGTGATAAAAAAGCTGGAAAAGCGCTCACTTGCATACTCTGATACAAAATCAGAAAAACTCTTGTCAGATGTCCTCTCAAAGCTGCGTAATTCTCTTCAGAGGAATAATGACATTTTTGGATCAGCCGACTTGCCTCTCTTTACAAAAAAGAATAAAAAGAATGTCGCAGAGCCTGAAATCGCAGGTGGGATCATCGGCAAACAGTTGTTAAAAAAATCCAAGAAAAAATCAGAATTTTCCATCTTTTCACCCGAAGAGGAGATGAAAAAAGCTCTCAAAAATGCAGTTGATCAACTCAGACCAAAGATGAGAAAACATGTCAAAACAGTTCTCAAAGATGAGAGGAGGATTGTCAAAAAGATCACAATCGGAGGATCGGAGCTCCTTGTCTCATTTGCTCATCTTGGTGTCGAAGATCGAGAAAGTTTTGTCGATGGAGGGATCATTTTTATAAATCGCGATCATTCGCTTTACAAAAAAATTGAGAAGAAATCGGAGCTTGCGGCATACCACCTCATGCGACTCGTATCACAGGAGCTTATCAAATTTGCCCATCCTCGCAATCTTGACACTGCCTTCGACTGGCAGGGGAAGCTTCTGGCAGATGCATATAAAGAGTGATCTTATATTCTGTTCTGTGCCAAAAAGATGGTTTTTCCCGTATTACGGATGCTTGTGAGAGTTATTGAATCAGTCTTATTCTCATACTCGTCCACATTTAGTCCGATAACATGTAGCTGATGTTTGGAGTTTAGATCACAATATGTTTCGTACAACGCTCGTGTTGGATCATTAATTTGGTTTGTTTTAAAATCTCCCAACACAAGCAGATCGATATCACTATCATCCCGACCACTATTTTTTGCAAAAGACCCAAATAGAATAATGTGACGTATTGGTAGATTTCTCGTGACGCGTGAAATAAATCTATTTAGCTCTGTAGCAATTGCTTTTTGGTCCATAGGAAAAACTCTTGCGCAAAATTGATAATCTTGAGTATTTTATCTTTATGAGCGTAATACGTTTGGTCAAGATCCGGATAGCGAAGTCGTACATAGGAAAGCGAAAGATCCTTGAGGCTATTAAGGTCAATCTCATCACGATTCAGCTTTGCACAATCGAGGAGATTGAGAAGATCGTGGCTTTTGGGTGGAATGTCTCCCGTGTTGATAAAGCAGTGGGCTTTTAATATTTTTTCAACGGCTTGTTGAAAATGAAAAAGAGCCCCCGAATATCGCTTGCTATCGAGAAGCACTATACCATCTTGAAAGTCGCTTTCTGCGATCTCGATCCATTTTTTGATAGCTATATCCATACGACTATTATAGCAAATGCACGAATACTATTATTCAATGATATTTGGATCGTAGTACCCTGTGGTACCCTCGGGAAATACGATCTTTTCAAATAACCCACAATCATATAGAAGCTTTGTAATTCACCTTACGCATCCACCCTTGTCATTCCCAAGAAAATGGGAATCTATTTCCTGGATTCCCGCCTGCGCG
>Ga0210057_1002862_pt1 | contig 24268 bp, 20 predicted proteins | sample CryGeyCG2114_010_2_FD_183968 | JGI IMG/M metagenome (GOLD analysis project Ga0210057, IMG submission 183968) | Groundwater microbial communities from aquifer - Crystal Geyser CG10_big_fil_rev_8/21/14_0.10 (SPAdes) (version 2) | ecosystem: Environmental > Aquatic > Deep subsurface > Groundwater ...
GGCTGGGTTTTGTTCAGGGCTGTTTATTTTCTTTTGGCATTAGAAATTTGGAGGATTTGAAAAATGATAGTCGGCCAGATGAAATTTAGATTAGCCAGACACCAATTATAAATAAATATCAACTTCCTCAAACTTGAGGAAGTTTTTTATTACTAGTGACTGACTGATTTAATCAGTTAAAATATGTTATAATGAAATATAAATTAAATATTATTATCAATATATATGAATCAAAAAGCGATTGACCTGCACGAAATAAACAGAGGTAAAATAGAAATTAAATCCAAAGTCAATTTAAACACCAAAGAAGATTTGAGCTTAGCTTATACCCCGGGAGTGGCGGATGTTAGCCGACTGATTGCCCAAGATAAATCATTGGTTAAAAAATACACTAATGTCGGCAATAGTGTCGCCATTGTTACTGATGGCAGTGCCGTTTTAGGTTTGGGCAATATTGGCCCCGAAGCCGCTCTGCCAGTTATGGAAGGCAAAGCCATATTGTTTAAAGAATTTGGCGGGGTAGATGCTTATCCGATTTGTCTATCTAGCCAAGAAACCGAAGATATAATTTCGGCAGTTAAATTAATTGCGCCGAGCTTTGCCGGTATTAATCTAGAAGATATTTCGGCACCTCGCTGTTTTGAAATAGAAACACGATTAATTGAAGAGCTAAATATTCCCGTTTTTCATGATGATCAACATGGCACTGCCATTGTAGTACTAGCTGGCTTAATTAATGCCCTAAAAATAGTTGATAAAAAAATCGAAAATATTTATATAGTGATTAATGGTGCTGGCGCCGCCGGCATGGCGATTGCTAATTTGTTAATGGCTTATGGTTTAAAAAAGTTTAGTATTTTAGACACCAAGGGTATGATTAATAAATCTCGAGATAATTTAAATGATAGCAAATCAGAAATTGCCAAATATACTATTGATAAATCCGGTGGTTTAGCCGAAGCTATAGTCGGCGCTGATGTTTTCATTGGCGTTTCTAAAGGTAATATTTTGACACCGGAAATGGTAAAAACAATGAATCTAGATTCAATTGTATTTGCCATGGCCAATCCTGAGCCAGAAATCATGCCAGAAGTAGCAAAAGACGCTGGGGTCAGAATTATGGCTACTGGTCGCAGTGATTTTGAAAATCAAATAAATAATGTTTTGGCTTTCCCGGGAATATTTAGAGGACTACTGGATAACAATATTACAAAAATAACAACTGAAATGAAATTAAACGCGGCTAAAGCAATCGCTAATTGCGTTGAAAATCCAACAGTAAATCAAATTATGCCATCAATTTTAGATAAACAAGTTTCTATAAAAGTAGCCCAAGCTATGAAATAATTTTAATATATGAAATCAAAAACTAGACTCCATGGTCCAATTATGAATTATTCTAAAATTACTGATTATATCTATATTGGCACCAACGCCTGCTGTCAAATTCACTTTGATAAAAAATTATTAAAAAAAGGTGTTAAAGCGGATTTAAGTATGGAAAAGGAAAGAATAGATCAAGCTTGGGGCGTTGATTATTTTCTCTGGCTCCCAACTAAAGATGGGGTGGCGCCTAGCCAAGGGCAACTTTTAATTGGTGCTAAGTTTATTGATGCTTTAGTTGCTCAAAAAACTAAAATTTATATTCACTGTAAAAATGGCCACGGTCGAGCTCCTAGTATCACTATTGCTTACCTTATATACAGTGGTCGATCGTTTGCAGATAGTTTTAATTTAATCAAAAAGAAACGACCAGAAATTCACTTACACTATAATCAGATCATCGCTTTAAAAAAATTCGCCAAATCTATAAAATAATATGGTTATATCAAGCGCTGACAATTCAAAAATTAAAAATTTAAAGAAATTAAAGTTGAAAAAATATCGTGAGGAGCTTGGTGAATTTTTGGTAGAAAATTTAGTAATTATAAATGATGCTTTAAAAGCCGGATATAGGCCAATTAGTATTTTTGCTTCCGAAGAATTTGCCAAAAAAAATAAGGTGGTTTTAGAAAATATTACTCGAGAGAGTAAATTAAATGATTGGTTTGAAATAAGCGACAAAATAAACAAATCATTTTCCAATTTGGAAAATCCTTCAGGCCTTGGCGCGGTTTATAAAAACATCGAGCCAAAGAATTTGGTTTTTGATAAATCTTTACTATATTTAAACAGTATTGGAGATCCCGGAAATTTAGGGACAATTTTTAGATCAGCTGTCGCTTTCGGCGTTAAAAATATTATTTTAGATGAAACTTGCGTTGATCAATATAATTACAAAACCATCAATGCCGCCAAAGATGCTATTTTTAAAATAAATATTTATCATGATAAAAATCTGAAATTACTCAAAGAGATTAAAGAAAAAATGCCAATTATCTCTACTAAAATAGATGGACCCAAAAACATTAATATTTTAAATAAACATAAAAAATTCTGTCTAGTTATAGGTGATGAAAGTAGGGGGGTTGATAAGAATATAGAAAAATTAGCTGATGAATTCCTTAAAATAAATATCAGTGGTGATATTGAATCGCTCAATGTCGCCATGGCCACGGCTATAATTTTACACAATGTTTACAATAAATAAATGAATATAGAAAAACTAAAAGATGTTTTATCTGGACAGCCGGCTTATAGATATAAGCAAGTCCAAAAATCTATTTATCAAGATTTAATTGAAAATTGGGATCATGCCACCACCCTCACCAAAGAGTTACGAGCCAAATTAAACGCCAACTGTCCTCTTAATATCAATGGAGAAATAATAAAGACGGGCGATAAAAAAACTATTAAAGCTTTGATTACTTTAGCTGATGGCAAAAAAATCGAAACCGTTTTGATGATTCATAAAGACGGTCGATTTACAGTTTGTGTTTCATCACAAGTTGGTTGTGCCCTGGGTTGTACTTTTTGTGCCACTGGCGCTATGGGGTTTAAAAGGAATTTAACGACTAATGAAATTATTGAACAAGTTTTATTTTTCTCTCGCTATATTAAAAAAACCTATACCCCCGATGATCGAGTAACCAATGTCGTGTTTATGGGCATGGGGGAGCCATTTTTAAACTATGACAATGTCATGGCGGCGGTTTTTATTTTAAATGATGCCGAAAAATTTAATATTGGCGCCAGAAAAATATCAATTTCAACTTCTGGCATTACTGAAGGTATTAAAAAATTAGCCAATGAAGGCATCCAAATCAATTTGGCCATATCGTTACATGCGCCTAATGATAAATTAAGAAATAAATTAATGCCAATTAGCAAAAAATATAAAATTGATAAATTAATGGCGACCATGGACAATTATATTACTAAAACCGGTCGGCAAGTCATGATTGAATATTTATTAATTGACGGTGTCAATGATTCGGTATTTGTGGCTGATGAGCTAGTCAAACTTTTAAAAAGCAAATTAATAGTTGTTAACTTAATTGCCTGCAACCCAGTGGGGGATAATCAGCCATCACCAGAATCAACAATTAAAAAATTTAAACATGTTTTGGAAAGAAACGGCATCGTTGTCACTCAGCGCTATCGTTTTGGTCGAGATATAGATGCTGCTTGTGGCCAATTAGCGACCAAGTAATTTTATGGTATAATAATATAATGAAAAAATTATTATTTTATTCTATTTGTTTGATTTTGTTTCTATCTTTATATTCCATAGCTTATGGGATTGATAATTTTATTGATTCTGATAGTGATGGACTATCTGATAGTGATGAAATATATATTTATCATACTAATCCGGATTATTATGATACCGATGGCGATGGTTATGATGATAAAACTGAAATTGAAAATTACTATTCACCCAACCATGCTAATGGTCGAAAATTATTAGATGTCGATTCGGATAATGATGGTTTAAATGATAAATGGGAAATTACTATTGGCACTGATTTGTTAAATCCAGATACCGATGGCGATGGTTATAAAGATGGTGAAGAAGTAGCAAATGGTTATGATCCATTAAAAGCCTTACATAAATCTTCAAAAATTATCAAAGTCAATATAAAATTACAAAACTTATCATATTATTTTGATAATAAATTACTAGAATCATTTCCCATATCGGGTGGTATTTCTAGGTTACCGACACCTAAAGGCAATTTTACAATTTTAAATAAAGTACCAAATAAAAATTACGGTGGTACGGGCTATAATTATTACTACCCCAATACCAAATGGAATCTGCATTTTACAAATTATAAAGGTTATCGTTATTACATCCACGGTGCTTATTGGCACGATAATTTTGGCAATCCCATGAGTCATGGCTGTGTTAATGTCTCTTATGCTAATATGGAAAGATTATACAATTGGACTAATATTGGCACCGCCGTCGAAATATATTAAATAAATATTAAATAAATAAATATTAAACAAATGACAAACCTTGACCTAACTTCTATCTGGCCACTAATTATTTTGGTTTTAATTAGTATTGGTTTATATCTATTGTGGCAAAAAAGAAGTGACATTATGCCAAATAGTGGTGGTATTTCTATGCTGGGAAAATATTCCAAAGATTTAACTGAACAAGCAAAAAAAGGGACTATTGATCCAGTAATTGGACGCGAAGAAGAAATTGAAAGAGTAATTCAAATTCTTTGTCGACGGACTAAAAATAATCCAGTTTTGATTGGTAAATCAGGTGTGGGCAAAACCGCTATTGCTGAAGGTCTAGCCCAAGCGATTGTTAATAAAAAAGTCCCGAGGTTATTACAATCCAAAAAGGTTTTAGCCCTAGATTTAACGGGAATTTTGGCTGGCACCAAATATCGAGGCGAATTTGAAAAAAGATTAAAAGAAATTTCTGATGAAATTACTGCTTCCAAGCGTAGTATAATTTTGTTTATTGATGAAATCCATACTTTAGCCGAAGCGGGGGGCGCCGAAGGCGCTATTAATGCCGAAGATATTCTCAAACCGGCTTTAGCTCGTGGCGAATTACAAGTGATTGGGGCCACCACCGCCGACGAATACAAAGAATTTATCAAAAAAGATGTGACTCTCGACCGTCGACTTCATCCATTATTAGTTGATGAGCCAACCACAGCCGAAACGATTGAAATTTTGACAGGTATTAAAAGAAAATATGAACAATTCCATAAAGTTAAAATATCTATTGAGGCGATTAAAACAGCAGTGGAATTAACGGCTAAAAATGTTAAAGACAAATCATTTCCCGATAAAGCTATTGATTTAATGGACGAAGCTGCCGCCAAAACTAGTTTGAGAGCAGTATCAGAAACTGTGGAAAAAGATTGGCCAGAAGTGGGCGCCAAAGAAGTAAAAGAGGTGATGACGGAGTGGTTGGAAAATAAAGTCTAATAATGTAAAATCATTATCAGATGTCAGACTTACTTAAAAATCTAAATTCACAACAAAAAGAAGCGGTTACTCATGACAAAGGACCGCTTTTGATAGTGGCTGGAGCTGGGACCGGCAAAACCACTGTTATTTCGGCTCGCATTGCTTATTTAATAGAAACTAAAAAGTGCCAGCCAGAGGAAATATTGGCCCTGACTTTCACTGATAGAGCGGCTGGTGAGATGGAAGAACGGGTAGATAAATTATTACCCTATGGCTATGTTGATTTGTGGATTTCTACTTTCCACTCTTTTGCTGAACGCCTACTAAAAGAAAACGGTTTAGAAATCGGTTTGCCGACAGATTTTAAATTACTCTCAACCACTGGTCAATGGATGTTGGTTAAAAACAATCTAGACAAATTTGATATTGATTATTACAAACCACTTGGCAATCCCACAAAATATATTCATAATTTGATCAAACATTTTTCTAGAGCCAAAGATGAAAACATTACCCCAGATGATTATCAGAAATATGTTGATAGTGTTTTAAAAATAAAAGATCAAGTAAAATTAGCTTCAGAATTACTATCACCAGAAATTATTAAAGAGTTGGAAGCTGAGGAATTAAACCAAGCTATTTCTAATGAATTAAAAAAATTAGAAGAAACAGCCAAAGCTTATAAAACTTATCAACAGCTTCTTTTAGACAATAATGCTTTGGATTTTGGTGATTTGATAAGCTATTTATTAAAACTTTTTACCGACCGAAAAAATATTTTGGCGCTGTATCGATCAAAGTTTAAATACATTCTAGTCGATGAATTCCAAGATACTAATTATGCCCAATATCAATTAATAAAAATGTTAGCTACACCCAAAAACAATGTGACAGTAGTGGGCGATGATGATCAAGCGATTTATAAATTCCGTGGTGCCTCAATTTCTAATATTTTACAATTTAAAGATGATTATAAAGATGCTAAGGAAGTATTTTTAAATACGAATTATCGAAGCACGCAGAACCTACTTGATTTGTCATATAAATTTATCCAATTAAACAATCCCTATCGTTTGGAAGTTAAATTAGCCAAAGCCAAAGATTCTCAAGGTGAACTCTGCAAAAAATTAGACGCTCATAGCCAAAAAACTGGCACTCTGGAGCATTTGCATGGTCAAAGCTTAGAAGATGAGGTTAAATTGGTAGTGGACAAAATAATTGAAATTTATAATCAAGACCAGGAATTAAAATGGTCTGATTTTGCAATTCTCGTTCGAGCCAATTCTAGTGCTAATGAATTTATCTACGCCCTAGAACAGGCCAAAATACCGTATAACTTTTTGGCGTCCAAAGGACTTTATGGTAAAAAAATTATCCTAGACATTTTAGCTTTTATAAAATTATTAGATAATTATCATGAAAGTGTAGCTATGTATCGCTATATTTCTATGCCGCTTTGGAATATTCCACATAAAGAAATTATGAACTTCAATTACTGGGCAAGTCGAAAGGGTGTTTCACTTTATGAATCACTGCGTCAAGCTGATGAGTTAAAAGCGATTAATCCAGAAATTAGGAAAAAATTAGCCCCAGCTATGAAATTGATTAACGACTTTTCGGAATTAACTCAAGCCGGCAAAAGAACAACAGAAATAATCCAAGGTTTTATGGATCAATCCGGCTATTTGAAAGCTTTGACTAATAAAGATTCTGACAAAAATTTAGAAGAACTAGCATATTTGAATCAGTTTTTCAAAAAAATTCAAGATTTTGAAAAAGAAAATGATGATAAATCAGTTAAAAGTTTTCTAAATTTAATAGATTTGGAATTAGAATCTGGTGAAGAGGGGAGTTTGCAAAATTTAACCGATCAAGATGATCCTAATACGGTCAAGATTATGACAGTGCATGCGGCCAAAGGTTTGGAGTTTGAATATGTTTTTCTACCCAATATGGTCGACAAAAGATTCCCCACCACTGCCAAAAGTGAAGCCATTAAATTACCAGACAAATTAATCAAAGAATTAGTGCCCGAAGGCGATGTTCATCTCCAAGAAGAACGACGCTTGTTTTATGTGGCTATGACCAGAGCCAAACAGGGGCTTTATTTTTCTTCGGCTGAAAATTACGGCGGAGTTAGAGCCAAAAAAATATCTCGGTTTTTACAAGATTTGAAAGATATTAGTTTGCTAATTTCCGAAAAGGCCAAATCTTCAACGGCTTCAGTTACTATTACCCAGAAAAATGAATCAGAGGACTTAAAACCAAAATTACCAGCCAAATTTTCTTTTACTAGGTTAAAAGCTTTTGAAACCTGCCCTTATCAATATCGCTTCGCTTTTATTTTAAAAGTGCCAACACCAGGTAAACCGGCTTTTTCTTTTGGTCGGACAATGCATAATACCTTACAAAAACTTTTAGAATTGGTCTCCAAAAGAATAAATAATCTCCAGCCAGAATTAATCCCCAGTAATGATAAAAAGACGGTAGATTTAGAGGATGCTCTTTCAATCTACGAAGAATCATTTATTGATGACTGGTTTCCAGATCGAGAGACAAAAGATAAATATTTTAAAAAGGGTAAAAATTCGGTTAAAGAATTTTATGAACAAAACAAAGATAATTGGCCAAAAACTTTATATTTGGAATATCCGTTTAATCTACATATTAAAAAAGGTAATGATAACTATACTCTTTATGGTGTTATCGATAGAATAGATAAGGTGAATGGAGGAGTCAGAATTGTGGATTATAAAACCGGCAGTGCCAAAGACAAATTAACCTTGGAAAATAAAGAACAATTACTAATTTATCAAATGGCCGTAGAGGAAGTCTTAAAAGAACCAGTTAAAGAATTAGTCTTTCATTATTTAGATGATAACAAGGAGATGTCATTTTTGGGTACTGATAAGGAATTAGAAAAAACTAAGGCCAAAATATTAAAAAATATTGAGGATTTGAAACTAGGTGAATTTCCACCCAAACCGGGGATGATGTGTAAATATTGTGATTTTAGAAGTATTTGTGAATATAAGTCCGTATAACGCGTAACATATAACACAAAACATAATTTATATTTAAAAAGAGATGTGATCTATTAACATCTCTTTTTATTATTTTATATAAATTATATGTTACGCGATATGCGTTGTGCGTTACACGTTGTTAGTGATGTGGATAACTATTTTAGTTGTTTTGATTCACCTTATTTTATAATACAGCTCTATTTTACTAAATGATATATTTTTAAATTTAATATATTACATCATAATTTTTTATTTCTGACAAGTTAGTTATATTGGCTAAAATAAGCTAATTAATCATTAAAAACAATCATAGGACTTGACAAGATTATGTATATATGATATAATGCTTAAACAATTTGGAGAGAGAAAAATACTGTTGGTATATATTTATATAGCAACCACTGCAAAAGAACCCTCTCTCTCCAGTAAAGGGTTCTTTTGTTTTATGGGCTCCGCCTTAGGCGGAAGAGGAGTGAATCTTTTTATAGCTTGTCAAAAAGATTCGAAGCTCCTTGCTAGGGCGGCAGCTAGTTATCTAGAAATGTCGCCCTTAACAAGGACCTTTGAATTCATACCTTTATATGGGGGAGCTTCGACGATCATCATAATCTAATCGAAGTTCCCCACCAAAACTATCTTGTCAATTTGACGGTTCTATTTCTTTTGTTGAATAAACAAAAAGGAGGGAATAAACTCGATTGACTGGATAGTTTTGAGAAGTAAACACAATTGTATTCAAAACTATCTTGCTAACTTAGAATATTCCAGAAAATGTTAATTTATGAGGGAATTGAAATCAATTTTGGCGAGATAGTTTTGGACCTGCCTGCCGGCAGGCAGGAAAGCACTTTTAATTTATCTTTAGAATAATCACATAGGGGAGGAGACAAATTACCAAAGATAAGTTTCAGGTCACAACCACAATAGGGCCGTATGAAATCTATCTTTTAACCATCATCCTCTATTAGTTATTCTAAAAATAGGAAACTAAAATTTCCTAGGCAGTTGGAGAATTTTCTCCACGCCGATACGAAGGAGGCATAAGCTTGTCAAAACAAGCAAACTTGACAAAGCCGGTACAAATAAATACATTTATAACAGACCGATCACTTTATCAAAGTCTTGCTTCGTATCGTTGTGGAAATAATTAAAACAAAAAAAGGAGGGTTTGCCAATGGAGATAATAGTCCAGTGTTGTGTTTGCGGATTGGTCCGTCAGCCGGATGGATCTTGGCAGGCCAAATATCCGACTGGGCTGACGGTAAGTCACACTTACTGTCCACCGTGCCGTGAAAAAGCCATTCAGGAGTTGAATGGCAAACCAAGGGAAGGGTAAAATATGGATATGTGCCACCCAGAATGTGAGGATTGCCCTCACATTCAGCTTCAGCGTCACCCCGCTCCTCTATCAGTTGAGGAGCGGGTCTACCTCTCTCATCTCAATGAAGATGGGTATGAGGCCTGTACCTCTTGCCCCATTCACCTGGTGGATGTTGCAGAGGACGAAATAGATTGCGTCGATTTTATGACGCAACATTAACCAAAACCACCAAGCGGGTTGCCAGATTTAATCTGACAACCCGCTAACCATCTTCAAAAACAAATAGGGGAAAAATTTTTCCTTCTCTACTCGAGTTAATAATTCAATTTATTAATTTGACCGGGGAATTAAAATCTCTCTCTTTTTCCCCGTTATGATTGTATCACTACTATAAAATTATAACGAAGACAAGGAACAAACTCGATTTCATTTTGAAGTCGAGTTTTTATTTTTATATTTTCTTATTTTTTTATTTTCTTATTTTTTTATCAAAATATTTATCCACAGAAAAATTTAAAAAAAGATTGATTGTATTTTTTAGTGATGCTATAATTTTCCATTGAGGGAAGGATTTAATGCTGGTATGTTGTAAACTGTATTACTCCAACTTTAGTTTGGAGACTCTCTCTTATATATAGTTGCCCAACACTCCAGTTCACCCTTCTCTAAATCCCGTCTTCATTGACGGGATTTTTTTATGCGGAAGCTTTCTTGTTTAAATTATAACAGTGGGATTGCTTCACTCCGTTCGCAATGACGAATAAAGACATGAGATGGCGGAGTTTATCCCGAGCGAAGCGAAGGATCTTTTCGCAATGACGATTTAAGACATGGGATTGCTTCTCTTTATTCCCCTCCTTTTAAAGGAGGGGCTAGGGGGTGGTTTTATAAAACGCAAAATGTAAAACTAAAAATGTAAAATATGGGAATTTCGCCTGAAGCGAAATGATTTTAATTTTAAATTGTTGTTTTTAGTTTTTCGTTTTTAATTTATATAAACCCCTCCAACCTTCCTGCGTCTACCTGCGCAGACAGGCAGGCAGGCCTCCCCTTCAAAAGGGGAGGATTATTCTGACTCTTCTTCAAAATGAGATTGCTTCGTTCCTCGCAATGACGATTTAGGACATGAAATAACATATTTTATCCCGAGCTTACGGGGAATCTTTTGCCATAACAGCTTAATAAAATAAACTCAATTAAATATTAAATTATTTAATTGTAATAAACTTTTATGATATAATAAAATTACTTTAATTTTATAGACTTTGACTTATATTTATGAATATAAAACAATTATTTATAATTGTGGTTACTGCCACGATAATATTTTGGATTATTTGGCTATTGGTAGTCATAAAGATTAATCCGCTGGAAACTGATTTTTTGGGTTTTTCATTATTTTATCTAACTCTGTTATTTTCCTTATTGGGCACTTTTTTTATAGCCAGCTTTGCCTTTCGTAAGGCCTTCAATAAATTTACTATGGAGTTTGATATTGTTAGCACCTCTTTTAGACAAGCATTTTTCTTGGCTTTGCTAGTGGTTAGTTTACTGTTTTTCCAAGGTCTAAAAATGCTTAATCTTGTAAATACTTTATTTTTGATTGCGGCGGTTGTGGTTTTGGAATTTTTCTTTTTAAGTTATAAAAAGAGATTGTAATTTGTTTAGTTTATATTAAGTGGGATTGCTTCGCAGGCCTGTCTGCCGACAGGCAAGCTCGCAATGACGATCCCACACTGTCATTGCGAGCGAAACGGAGTGGAGCGAAGCAATCTCAGGTGAAATAAAAGTGGGATTGCTTCGTCACTCGCAATGACGATTTAAAACTGAGTTCGCAATGACATTAAATTGCGGGTTTTTATATTGACTAAAAGACATATTTTGGACTATAATAGCTACATTACTAAAACACTCTGTCACAAACAAATGAAGGCAAAATTAGAAAGTTTAAAAAAGGAATTTGAAACAGAACTAGCCAAAATAAAATCTTTAATTGATTTAGAAGTTTTGGAAACTAAATATTTGGGTCGAAAAAATGGATCCCTGACCCAGATTATGAAAGAAATGAAAGAACTACCAAAAGATAAGATGCCAAAAATTGGCAAACTAGCCAATGAGATGAAGCAATTCCTAACAGATAAAATGGAAACTACTAAATCTAATTTATCTGGAAATAGTAAATCAAATAATTCTTTTGATCCAACACTACCTGGCACCGAACAACCAATTGGACATTTACATATGATTTCTCAAGCGATTAGAGAAATCTCTGGCATATTCGAAGATATTGGATTTCTTCGGGCTAGATATCCGGAAGTCGAATGGGATTATTATGCTTTTGAAACTCTTAATATGCCAACGGGACACCCCGCCCGTGATGAATGGGAAACTTTTTTTATTGACCGTGAACCAATTAACAAAAAACTAGGTCAGAGAATACTGACACCTCACACTTCTTCTGGCCAAGTGCGAGAAATGGAAAAAGCTTGCCTGCCAGGAGGCAGGGGATTGCCAATTCGCATGACCAATATTTCCAAAACTTATAGACGACAAATTGATGCTTCTCATTCCCCAATGTTTCATCAATTTGAAGGTCTAGTGGTTGATAAAGATATTAATATTACTCACTTGAAAGGCACAATTGAATATTTTGTTAAAAGGTTTTTTGGCGAAGATAGAGTAATTAGACTACGACCTCATCATTTTCAATTTACCGAACCAAGTTTTGAAGTCGATATTTCTTGTGGGGTTTGTGGCGGTAAAGGTTGTAAATTATGCAAAGAAGGTTGGCTAGAATTAGCTGGCGCTGGTATGGTTCACCCCAATGTTTTGAAAGCTGGTGGCATTGACCCTAAAGTTTATGGTGGTTTTGCTTTCGGTTGGGGAGTAGAGAGATGCTATATGATGAAATCCGATTTGAATATTGATGATATTAGATTGTTATACAAGAATGATTTGAGGGTGATTAATCAATTCTAAATTAGTTACTTAGTTTATTAGTTAATAGTTACACAGGATATATATGGCTACCGGCTTAGAAAACTTAAAAATATATAACATTGCCGAACAATTGGAAATTGATCTACACCATATTACCAATAAGTTTCCGACTGATGAACGATTTAGAAGTGTCGATCAACTTAAAAGATCATCGGCCTCGGTATCTAATAATATAGCTGAATCATACCATCGTTATTCTTATCAAGAAAAAATTCATTTCATTGTAATTGCCAAATCAGAAGCAGAAGAAACAAAAAGAAATATTATAAGATCAGCTAAAAAAAATTTTCTAAATAATGAACTATCGGAAAAAATTGCTGACCAATATACCGAATTATTGAAAGCACTTAGTGGTTATATAAATTTTTTAAATAAACAAAAAATAAATCAAAATACTAAGTAACTAAAAACTATCAACTAATCAACTAATAATGAACTTAAATATATCCTACAATTGGCTCAAAGAATATATCACTACTAAAGACACAGCTTTTGAATTTGCCAAAAAAATAAATATTAGTGGACCAACTATTGATTTTATCCATGAACTGAAACCGACTTTTAAAAAAGTGGTAGTCGGTGAAATTCTTGATATAGCCAAACATCCTTCAGCTGATAAATTACAAGTTTGCCAAGTTAATATTGGAGAGAAAAAACCTCTCCAAATTGTTTGTGGTGCACCAAATATCAAAGCCGGTCAAAAAGTCCCAGTTGTGCTGGTCGGTGGAGAGGTAAGTGGTATGGAAATTAAAGCAGCAAAACTAAGAGGTGTCGATAGTGAAGGCATGATGTGTAGTTTGAAAGAATTAGAATTGGGCGATGATCATAGTGGAATATTTATCTTGCCAGATTATACCAAACTTGGTTTGCCTCTAGAAAAAGTTATGAATTTAGAAGATAGTATTTTTGATATCGAAGTGACATCTAATCGGCCAGATGCCATGAGCATTATTGGCTTGGCTCGGGAAGCATCGGCTATACTTGATTCCAAATTTACTTATCAAGAATCCAAACCCAATTTAAAAGTTAACAAAGAAATAAAATTATCAGTATCAGTTAAAGAACCAAAACTTTGTTCTCGTTATCAGGCAATAGTTATGACTGATGTGAAGGTAGAGAGTTCACCCCTTTGGTTACAAGAAAGATTATTATCCGCTGGCCACAGGCCTATTAACAATTTAGTCGATATTACTAATTATATTTTATTAGAATTTGGCCAGCCCATGCATGTCTTTGATTACGATAAATTGAAAGGTAATGAAATAATAGTTCGTGAATCTAAAAAAGGTGAACAGATTTTAGCCTTGGACGGAAAAAATTATGAACTTGTAGCTAATTCACTAATTATTACCGACAGTAAAAATCCAGTGGCGGTCGCTGGGATTATGGGTGGGGAATTATCGGCGGCTAATAGTGAAACCAAAACTATCGTTTTAGAATCAGCTAATTTTGATCCTCTAACCATTAGAAGAACAGCTAGAGGCTTAAATTTGCATTCTGATAGCTCTAACTTGTTTGAAAAGGGATTGGCACCAGAGAGTACTACTCCAGCCATACTAAGGGCCATAGAGCTGGTAGCTGAATTAGCTAATGGTAAAATCGCTTCTAAATTATTTGATGAAGCTAAGTATTCTTCTAAAGTTAAAAAAATAGATTTAAAACCAGCTGATGTCAGTAAAGTCTTGGGCGTAGAAATAAAATTAGCAGACATAAAATCAATTTTGGAGAAATTGGATTTCAAAGTTTCTGGAACTAATGATTTAAAAGTGGAAGTGCCATATTTTAGAAACAATGACATTGATGGCGCTCACGATTTAATCGAAGAAATTGCTCGAATTTATGGTTATAACAAATTACCGTCAAAACTAATGGCTGGTGATTTGCCAATTATCAAAACTAACAGAGAATTTGCCCTAGAAGATAAGGTCAAAGATGTTTTGGTTGGGCTAGGTTATAGTGAAAATATAAATTATTCTTTTATTTCAGAAAAACTAATCAAAAATTCAGCTTTAAAAGTAGATGATCATATTAAAATTTCCAATCCCTTGTCTGGTGATTTTGAATATATGCGAACCAGTCTTGTACCAGGTATTTTACAATCCATTAAAGAGAACGAAAGAATGGTAAAAGATTTAAAAATATTTGAATTAAGTAAATCATATATCAATAATCCTGATGACTTGCCGGAAGAAAAAACTGATTTGTGTCTGGCCATAGCCGAAGATTCAGCTGATAAAGGATTTTTTGATATTAAAGGCGCTTTAACTGTCGTTTTACAAAAGCTTAACATTGAAGATTTTCAAATTAAACCACTGAAAAAAAATATTTTGTATTGGAGCCAAAACGAATCGGCGGAAATTATTATTGACAATAAATCAATTGGTATTATTGGTATTATTAATAAAGAAATTTTGCAATTATTTGGTATTAAAAAGAATGTGGCCCTAGTAGAAATTGATTTTGCCAATTTACTAGACTTGGCCAAAGACAGTCCAACTTACACCCCAATTGCTAAATTCCCAGGCATTGATTTGGATATTTCTATGGAAATCAAAGAGGATATTTTATATACTGATGTTACTAGTTTAATTTCTGAGGTTGATAAATTAATAAAACAAGTTTTATTTTTATCTGTCTATCAAGATGATAAGATACCCGCCGGTAAAAAAGCTCTAGCGATTAGAATTAATTATCGTGATGATAATAAAACATTGGAATTATCTGAAGCCCAAAAAATTCAGGATAAAGTTGTAGCTAATTTGAAAAAAGAGTATAATGTAACTATAAGATAATTTAAAAATTTCTGGCCCAGGCCACCATCTCTGGCTACGCCATTCACCTTGTAATTTTTAATTCCTGCCTGCAGGCAGGTTCAAACAATTTTATAATTTAAAAATTGATCAATTGTTTAGAAATTAAAAATTCTTAAATTAGAAATTAATTTTAATCCTATGCTTGAAACATCAAAAGACGTATTTTGGCTGGTACTATCACTAGTCATATTATTATCTGGACTTGGTATCTCTTGGGGAATATTTTATGCAGTATTAATGTTGCGTGATGTCAAAAAAATTACCAAAAGTTTGAGAAAGAAAATGGATTTGGTTGATCAGATATTAGAAATCATCAAAAAGAAAGTTGAAACCTCAGCTGCTTATCTCCCCCCACTAATTGAAGGCGCTAGCAAACTAGCTGAACATTTTCGAGAAATGAAAAAAGACAAGAAAAAGAAAGGTAAAAAGAAATAATTTAAAAACAGTCTCAAATCTATTATGGGGCTGTTTTTTATTTACCCCGACACTATTTTCAACTAATATAAACATAAAAAACGCCATCTATATTTTTTTATACATATTAATAAGTGATAATAAAATAGTGTCTGGGGTTTGCCAAAATTAGCTTAATCTTGTAAAATAAAATCATCTCAATCATCTAAATTAATCCATATATGGCTGAAAACAATCTCCAAGACGAGCGCCAAGTGCGACTCCAAAAATTAGTAGCAATCAAAGAAATGGGGATAAACCCTTATCCAGCTAAGTTTGCCAAAAAAAATAATCTAGCCGAAGCTAAAACCTCAAAAGAGGGGACTAAAGTGAGTGTGGCTGGCCGGATTATGACCAAGCGGACTATGGGCAAGATTGCTTTTGTCCATCTCCAAGATTGGTCTGGTAAAATGCAGATTGTTTTTAAACTTGATGAAATCGGCAAAGATGAATTTAAATTCTTAGAAAAAAAGATAGATATGGGGGATTTTATTGGTGTGACTGGTAAAATATTTACAACTCAAAAAGGTGAGATTTCTATTTTAGTAGATAAATATACTTTTTTAAGCAAAGCCCTAAGCCCACTACCCGAAAAATTTCATGGGGTTAAAGATCAGGATACTATTTATCGTCAAAGATATTTAGATTTACTGATGAATGAAGACTCTAAAAACACTTTTAAATTCAGGATTAATTTTATCAGAGCTCTACGAGAATTTTACTATAGTGAAGGTTTTGATGAAGTCGAAACTCCAACTTTAATGCATCAAGCCACAGGCGCGACTGCTACGCCCTACAAAACTCATAACAACGCGCTAGATATTGATGTTTATCTTCGAATTTCTCATGAATTACCACTTAAAGAATTGATTATTGGTGGCATGGAAAAAGTTTTTGAATTGGGCAAAGCCTTTCGAAACGAAGGGGCTGATCCATCACATTTACCTGAGCATACTCATTTAGAACATTACTGTGCTTATTGGGATTTTGAAGATAATATAATTTTTACTGAAAAAATGATCGATTATCTTTTTGATAATCTTAAAATTGATAGAAAAATAGAATTAATTGGTCGTGATGAAAAAACTCATCAAGTTGATTTTTCAACACCATTTAAAAGAGTTAATTTTATAGACTTAATAAAAAAAGACACCAGACTTGATGTTACAAAATATACTGATGCCAAAAAATTATTAGCGGATATAAAAGATAAAAAAATTGAATTTGATGGTATGGCTGACATGAGCTTGACTGGCTTGGTAGATAATTTGTACAAAAAAGTTTCTCGGCCAAAGATTATTAATCCCACAATTCTATTCAATTACCCTAAATATTTACAACCCTTAGCTCGCATTAATGATAATGACAAAAATATTGTGGATCAATTTCAATTAGTGGTTAATGGTTGGGAAATTATTAAGGCCTATTCTGAGCTAGTAGATCCAATTGATCAAAAGGCTAGGTTTGATGACCAATCAAAAGCTAAATCAGCCGGCAAAGAAGAGGTAATGGAAAGTGACGATGAATTTATCACCGCCCTAGAGCACGGCGCACCACCAATCTCGGGTTGGGGGATGGGGGTTGATAGAATTATAGCGCTCTTAACTGGTCACACTAATTTAAGAGATGTGGTTTTGTTTCCACTACTTAGATCGGCAGAAGACGAGAGCACAAAATCCCAAAAACAAAAGAAATAATTAAAATAAATTTATGGAACAATTAGAGAATAATGAGTTTACAAAATCAGTGGAAGAATTTGATAAAGATGAACTAGACAATAAACCAATTTTAAACAAATTTTTAAAAAGAGGCATTGATAACCCGATACTAATAATGGGGGAAATATTTCTTTTTTTTAATACTATACTATATCTACTAATGAGTTTAGACATTACGAACAATTTTTTAATAATAAATCTAGTTTTTTTAGTTCCTTATATTATTACATCCTTTTTATTTATAATATTAATTAAAAAAACAACGGTGACTTTCTTTACTAGTATCTATTTTATGATTATATTTTCTGTATTAATTTTCACACCATTATTTTTAATTAATATTTTTATACAAAATAATAACATGGAAGGTGCTGGTTTTGTTTATATATATTTTATATTTTTTTCCTTTGGTTTAACAATATTGTTGTTAATTACAGGAATTTTTCAATCTATATCAGTAAAATATAACCCCAATACAACCAAACGGATAAAAATTATACCCGATGTTTTTTTACGGGCAAGTAAAATAACGCAATTATATATCTATATAAATATTCTTGTTTTTTTGTTATATCTATTAATGTTAACTGGTGGTTTTTTTAATAGTTATTCATATGCTTGGTTTTTTGAATTGGCATTTGATTACTTATATTTTATAGTTATTGCTTTCCTTGTTTATATTTTAATTAAAATAATTTTTAGAAATCATTAAATTAAATATATATGTTAGACATCAATAAAATAAGAAACGACCAAGAGGGGATTAGAAAATCTTTGCTTAAAAGAATGGAGGCATCCAAGCTTGATCTTATTTTAAAAAAAATCTTAAAATTTGATGAAGAAAGAAGGGAATTAATCCAAAAAACCGAAGAATTAAAAGCCGAAAGAAATAAACACTCCAAAACCAAGCCCACTCCAGAAATTATTGCTAACATGAAAAAAATTGGTGAGGAGATTAAAACCATTGATTTAAAATTGAATGAAGTGGAAACCAAGTTAAATGAAACGATGGCCGAATTGCCAAATATTCCAGCTGATGATGTGGTAGCTGGGGGCAAGGAAAAAAATAAAATTGTTAAAACTTATTTAAAAAAACCAAAATTTAAATTTGAACCAAAAGATCATGTAGAATTAGCCACCAACTTAGATATTATTGATTACGAAAGGGGAGTGAAGATGTCTGGTAATGGTTTTTGGGTTTACAAGGGCCAAGGCGCCATCCTAGAATGGGCCCTATTAAGTTATTTCATAGAATTTCACACTAAAAATGGTTATTTGTTTATGATCCCACCATTTTTACTAACCGAACAATCAGCTTATACTTCTGGTCATTTACCTAAGTTTAAAGAAGACCTTTTTTGGACTCAAGACAAAACCTGTCTTAATGCCACTTCGGAAATGATGTTAGGCAATTATCATCGTGATGAAATACTAGACGAAAAAAAATTACCTTTGAAATACTGCGCTTACAGTGCTTGCTTTAGACGAGAAGCTGGCTCTTATCGTAAAGAGGAGAGGGGAATGATTAGAGGTCATCAATTCAATAAAGTAGAAATGTTTCAATTTACCAAACCCGAAGATTCAGCTAAAGCTTTTGATGAATTAACTGCTAACGCCGAGAAATTAGTCGAGGGCTTAGGACTTCATTACCAAACAACACTTTTAGCCGCTGGCGACGCTAGCGCGGCTATGGCCAAAACCAAAGACATTGAGGTTTGGATTCCATCAATGGAAATTTATAAAGAAGTGTCCAGTGCTTCAAACGCTATGGACTATCAAGCTAGAAGGGGAAATATTAGATATAAAAATTCAGAAACTGATAAAAATGAATTTGTGCATACCCTCAACGCTTCTGGCTTAGCGACTAGTCGATTATTCCCAGCTATTTTAGAACAATTCCAACAAGCTGATGGCAGTGTTAAAATTCCAAAAGTTTTACAAAAATTTACTGGTTTTGATACCATTAAATAATTTTATAACCAGACAATCTCTATCAGCCCATGATCAAAGATTATTCTAATAGTGATTATAAATCCAAAATAAGGATTAAAAAGGACTATAAAATAAAAAAATTCAGTAATCCTTATTTTAGTAATGTCTCAAAAAAAGAAACTAGTGGTGGCTTTAATACTAAATTATATCTAAAAATAATTTTAGTAATTTTTTTGGTTTATGTAATTATTTACAGTGATTTGTTTAAAATTAAATCCATAAAAATTTCTGGCGCAGAACTCATTAACCAAATTGAACTAGAGCAAATCATTGATGATCAATTACAAACTTGGCGCTGGAGATTGTTACCGCAAAAAAATGTTTTATTTACTAGTAAGAAAAAAATTACTAGGGCTATTAGTGAACGCTACGGCCTAGATGAAATTGAAATAAAACGTGGTTGGCAAAAAATAACTATTAATATTAAAGAGAGAATTAGTTATTTGATTATTAATAGCCAGAGCAAATTTTATTTTGCTGATAAGCAGGGAATTATTATCAGGGAAGTGCCAACAGCTGAGACCGTTAATTATCAGGGGGAGTTTCCAATTCTTAATTTACCAGATGAAATTAATATTGGTTCTATGGCCGTGACCGCTAAAATGGTGGAGTTTATTTTAAACCTTAATGATAGAATAAAAACTTTGGGGATTGAAGCCGAGAGCTACCAGAGTGGGGGACCAACCGAAATAACCCTAATCACCAAAACTGGTTGGCAAGCTCATTTTGATATTAATAATGACTTGGATATTTCCATCGAAAATATGCAAATGGTTTTAAATAATAAAGTTAAAGATTTAAGTAGTTTGGAATATATTGATTTGAGATTTGGCGACAAGATTTATTATAAATAAAAATATGCCTAAAAATATATTACCAGAAATAAAAAAAAGACGGAGTCCCATAGTATTTAAAAATAAAAAAGTTGAAAAAGATAAAATCTTAGCTATGATCGAAGCGGCCAGATGGGCTCCATCATGTTTTAATAATCAACCTTGGAATTATGTTTTGGTTGATCAGAAAGCGCCAAATAGAAAAGAGGTAGAAAATGCTTTGAATTTTGGCAATGGCTGGGCTAAAAAAGCACCCTATCTAATAGTTGTTGGTGGTAAGCCAAAAAATGATTGTCAATCAAATAATATTGATTATTATTTATATGATACTGGTCAAAGTGTCATGAGTTTTGCTATTGAAGCCGTGCACCAGGGATTGGCTGTCCATCAAATGGCTGGTTGGGATGGCAAGAAAATGAAAAAAGCTGTTGGTTTTCCAACTGGCTATAATGTGATCGTAGTTATGGGGGTAGGGTATAGGGATGACATTAAAAAGATTTGGGATAAATTAGAACAAAAAATAAAAGATAAGTTAACCGCTCCCCGAACTAGAAAAAAAATTGAAGAAAACTTTTTCTTTGGTAAATATAAAAAGAAATAAAATTTATTTTAATATAAATTATAATAAGGCAGACCAGCCTGTCTGCCGTAGGCATGGCAAACAAGCTGGTAAGCAGAGGGGATAACTCAATTGAGTCATCTCTTGTTTTATTTTATAATATATCTAACTTCCTATAACAGAGGATAAAGGAAATGAAGCCCTAAAATATGAAAAAATCCAACCTACCCTTAATAAAACACATCCCTAATTTTTTGGACTATTGCGAGGTCGAAAAGGGTTTAAGCCCTATATCAACTCAAAATTATCATAATTTTCTAAAACTGTTTGTAAATTGGCTTAAGGATCATGATTTAGTTGATATCAAGCCCCATGAGCTCACCACAGACCATATTTGGGATTATAGGCTCTATTTATCACGTAAACAGGACAATAAGGGTAAAAGGATAAAAAAGACCACTCAGAGCTATTATCTAAGAGCCCTGAGGATACTACTCAACTATTTTGCCGACAAGGACATTAATACCCTACCATCAGAAAAGGTAAAATTGCCAAAATTAACTGATCAAGATAAGAAAATTAAATTTTTGAATTATAAACAAGTTAAAAAATTACTTGACATGCCAAATAATGTAGGGTCTATTGGATTACGAGATAAAGCCATACTTGAAGTACTTTTCTCTACTGGTATGAGAGTTTCAGAATTAACTTCTCTTAACGTAAATTTATTTGATAGAAATAATTTATTAAAATATAAATTTAATGATTTAGAGTTAAGTATCACTGGCAAGGGTGGTAGCGTTAGAGCAGTCTATTTTTCTAATCGAGCTTTAAAGGCCATGGCTGAGTATATTAAGACCAGAAATGACCTTCTAACTCCCCTATTTATTAACTATAGTCGAAATACTGATCCTAGTAATGAACATCGATTAACGCCCAGATCAATTGATAATTTAGTCAGAAAATATACAACTATGGCTGGATTACCAGTTGATGCTAGCCCACATACACTACGTCATAGCTATGCTACTGACTTATTAGACCAAGGAGCGGATTTGAGAAGTGTTCAAGAGCTCTTAGGTCATAAAAATATAGCTACAACTCAAATATATACTCATGTCACAAATAAAAAATTAAGGGACGTGCATAGACATTTCCACAGTGGGAAAAAATAATATGAATAATATTTCAAATTGGCTAGATATTGAGAAATCAATAAACATTGAAATTAATTGGTTAAAAAACAATATCGTCCCCTACTCTAAAGATGTAAACCCGTTAAATTACTCTAATGATGTTTTTTATAGATTAATAGCTATTTTAATTGTTGGTGGCAATATTAAAGCTACAGAATATTTATACACCAATGAATATGACTTTGGAAATTTAGAGAAAGATATTGATAAAACACATGGAGCTGAGTGGCATAATAATATGATTACATATTTGGAGTCATATTTTTCAAAATTAAACATATCTACGGAGCTATCTGAACCAAAGTTATATTACGGACATGCTGATTTAAAAATAATTAAAAACGACAAAAAAATTTACTTTGAAATAGATACTATAAGTATTTTTAAATTATGGATAAATTTATTGAAAACAAAAAATATAACTATTATTGTAATAACACATAATAAAATAATAAAATTTGAATCATGAAATATATTAATGAATATAAAAAATATTTAAAAGACAATAATTATAGTAATTCTGCTATTATAGCTTACATTACTGGTTTAAAATTATTTAATAAATTTCTAAATAAAAATAATATATTTATTGAAAATTTAAGAGTTATTAATATTAATAACTATATAGATTTATTAAAAGATAGTATATCACCCAGTACTCAGGTAGTTTACTTAAATGGTGTAAAAAACTATCTGAATTTTATAAAAAAATATTATAATTTTGAATTAAAATTTAATATAATAGATATTAAACAAATAAAAGTAATAAAAAAAACTAAAAAAAATGTTAATATTAAAGAAATTAACAATATTATAAATACAATAGATATACATAAATCACTTCAATCAAAAAGGGACCATCTAATAATACAATTAATAATAAAAACTGGGATGCGAATATCAGAAATAGTTAAAATTAAAAAGGAAGATATAATCAAAAACCAAACTATTATTAAAGACATAGAGTTATTAAAATTAATAAAGAGTTTTATTAACGAAATAAATACTAATTCTGAATATTTATTAACAGCACTTTCTCCCCGTGTTAAAAATAAGGGTGATCATTTAACCACTAGAAATGTGGAGAGAATGATTAGGGTTAATTTTAACAATTATAGCTATAATGATTTAAAATCCGTTTACTATAAATCATTAATAAATAATTTACCGAACATAACTAAAATTTTTAAACACAATACTATTATTAGAAAAATCAAATTACAAGAAATAAATAATATTATTTAATAAAAACTGTCATAACCCCCTCACTAATTCTAGTGATATTTAATGTTTATAAAATATAAGTATTAACAATCGCCTTCGGCTTACCTTATTTTTAATCTATATTAATTGGGGAATTAGTGAGGGGGTTATACGGTCATCCACCACTTTAAAAAATAAAGTGGAGGAAGCTTCCGCATAAAAAAATCCAGTTAAAATTAACTGGATTATTATTTATAAAGTGGATCGCCGTTTTCAATTACACAAGCGATCTCCCGCTTGGTGGTGGGAAAAACCTCATCTAAAATTACACCCTCCAAAACCACCGGCACACTAGGCATAGCCCTGAGTAATTGACAAATGGCTTTTTGATTTTCGGCTTGAAAAACCGGAGCGTGTCGACAATTAGCAGTTTGACCGCTAACATGCAAATGGGAAATTCGATCACCCATAGTGGAAATTAGCTCGTGAGCTAAGGTCAGTGAACTATCATGCTCATACGCATGCTGTAAATTTAAAACATACCCAAAATCATGACGGCTTTTAATTTTTTCAATATGAGCTACCGAAGTACCATGGTTTTTATTAGAACCCATATTTTCTATTAAAACCGGTAAAGGAACGACATCTAAGCCGTTGAAATTATGAACTACATCCGGATGAAAAACCACCCCGCTAATATAAAACATTTTATTTAATTGAATAATTTTTTCAATCACGGGATTAGTGATACCAGTGCCATCGAAATACCTAATCTCTTGCCAAGGGGCGTGAATAGTCACTCGACTAAACTTGGAAATTTTACTTAAAT
>Ga0210057_1002863_pt1 | contig 24260 bp, 34 predicted proteins | sample CryGeyCG2114_010_2_FD_183968 | JGI IMG/M metagenome (GOLD analysis project Ga0210057, IMG submission 183968) | Groundwater microbial communities from aquifer - Crystal Geyser CG10_big_fil_rev_8/21/14_0.10 (SPAdes) (version 2) | ecosystem: Environmental > Aquatic > Deep subsurface > Groundwater ...
TATCCAAGTTGAGCTACAGGCCCATAAAAGAAAACAAAGAAATCTTATTTATAAATATTAGCAAATATACTCTAACTACCAAAAATACTTCTGGGCATAACCTTATATACTACCGATTTCTAATATTTTTATGGCAAGATTCGAACGTTCAAGAGAAAGTACAGGTAGAAGAGATTCTAGAGATAGAAGAGGTTCTAGAGGTCCTAGAGATAGGAGAGATTCTAACGGTTTCTCTAATTACAACAGAGATAGGAGAGATTATAGCAGAGGACCTAGCCGTTTCAGCAGAAATAGACGTGATGTTGAAAGGACTAAAGTTATTTGTTCTTCTTGCGGTGAGGAATGTGAAGTTCCTTTCAAACCAACTTCATCTAAGCCAGTTTATTGTGATGATTGTTTTGCCAAAAAAGGCAAAGGTAGTTCTAATAAAATCTCTGAAAGAGATCTTGACATAATCAACGAAAAGCTTAACAAAATAATGAAAGCTTTAAAGATTGATTCAGAAGAAGACTCAGAAGATTCAGAAGATTCAGAAGATTCAGAAGATTCAGAAGATTCAGAAGATTCAGAAGATTCAGAGTAAGAAGTTTAATCTTTTTCTTATTGAAAATATTCTCATAAGTTTTAGTTGGTTAGAAAAATTTATATTCCTAATCAATTTTAAATAAAATATGAAAACAATAACTCTCCCACACTTGCGCCAAACATATGGTTATGATTGTGGTGCAAAAGCGTTACAAACCGTTTTGGTTTATTATGGTATAGAAGTGAGAGAAGACCAGATTATAAAGTATGCAAAAACTTCAAAAAAAGGAACTCCACTTAAGGGGATAATAAGTGCAGCTAAAAAATATGGTTTAAAAACAGATTCAAAAGAGATGACACTTGAAGAGGTTAAAAGTTATATCAAAAAAAAGATTCCTGTCCTTTTAGTCTTACAAGCATGGACTGAAAAGAATAAAGTTGATTGGGAAAAAGATTGGAGTGATAATCATTATGTTGTAGCAATCGGATATACTAAGGACAAAATCCTTTTTGAAGATCCATCTTCTTTTGAACGCACATATTTACGATATAATGAATTGGAGAAAAGATGGCATGATACTGATATAAATGGTAAAAAATACTTTCATTATGGAATAGCAATTTTTGGAAAACCACCTAAATTTAAAGCTAATAAACTTATACACATGGACTAAAATTATTATAATATAATCTTTATCCTTTTAATTCTATTTTTCTGTTTTGATCAATAGCTTTTAGAATTTGTCTACCTACATTACTTTCCTTATGTATCTTAATTTCCCCTCTTTTAGAACTAATAGCAGTTAACATAAATTCTCCATCAACATAAACATCAACATCTAAACCAGGTTCAGTAAATATTCTTAAAACACTTTTATCTTCTTTAATTTCATATTCTAAACCTTCCCTTTCTCTCTTTAGTTCTTTAATATTCAAACTAACCCCAAGCTTTCTTTCAATTTTTTCTATCTTTTTACCTTTTTTACCAATTATTCTTGATATGCTGTCTTCAGGAACATAAACTGTAGCTCTATTTTTTCCTTCTAATTCTACAACTGCATCAGTGCAATACTTCATAAATTCTCTTTCAATGCTTTTCTTGGCTAAATTATCAATACCCACTTCTTTTTTAACACTCTCAACTGGAATAACAACAGTTTGTTCACCATAAGAATAAATTTCATATTCTAATTTATTAGTTAAAAAATCTCTAACTTCTACAATAGGTCTTGCTAAATCAGATTCAGTCATACCAGTAGGAACTTTAACTAACATTTTCAAATTCAAAACTTTACCAACTACACCTTTATCAACAAATAAAATTGTATCAATCACACTAGGAATCATACCCACTTCCATTCTTGGTATAAATCTTTGTACAGCATCAATTGGAGAACTAGAATGAACTACACCTATACATTCACTTCCAGCTAATCTTAAATCAGAATATAACTCAAAATCAGGAGTGTCTCTCATTTCATCAAATATAATATTATCCGGTCTTGATAAAAATAAAATATCATGAATCTCTTCACTGGTTGTAAAATTCTTGCTGTATTGGGTAATCTCATCTGATAATTGTAAATCTCTTGGACTTTCTACAGTTTTTACAATTTTACCATTCTTAGTATAAAACTCAGCTAATGCTTGCGCAAATGTAGATTTACCAGAACCCGGTTCTCCAGCTATAACTATACCTCTAGATTTTTCTTTAATTCTATTAAATAATTCTTCACTTAATTTATAATCTTCAATATCTAATTTCTTTAATGGTTTTACAATTGTAATTTCCCAGCCATCAGAAACAGGCGGTCTTACAATTACAACCCTATAACTTTTATATTGAATAATTGTGCTTCCTTTTCTGCTAATTTCAACAAAAGCTTCAGGATCAATTCTACTTTTTTCAACTATCTCTTTAGCAATTTCCTGAATATTTTTCCTATCCAATTTATTATTGCTTATTTTTTCTAAATTCCAGTCTCCGGGTTTACCTTTTTTACCATAAACAAGACAATTTTCCATAATATGAATACTCATAGTTTTTTCATCAAAGTATTTTTCAAACTCTAATTTACCTCTTGGAACTTTTCCTTCAAAATATTTAACTTCTAAGCCAAAGGCTTTAGCACTTTCTGCTTGAACTAAATCAGCAGTAATTAGAACCGCTTCTTCTTTACATGCTAATTCTCTAATTAAGGCATCAATTTCACCAGATTTAGCTAGTTTTATTTGAGATAAATTTGGTCTTTCACCTATAAACTCAATTTCTACCTTTTTGGTTCTTAATTCTTTAATCTCGTCTAAACCCAAGAATCCTATTTCTAGACCTTTGTTTGCTTGATGCTCTAATTCAGCTATAACCGCATTAGGAATCAGTATAGTACCCTCTATCTCTTTCTTATCAACAAGCTTTGTAACAAGCCTTTCTATAAGTACACTTGTATCTGTTACGAATTTTCCTTTCATTTCGAAACCTTTTTAAAGCGTATACTACGCTATATAGTTAGGTTAGATAATAAGAATACGCAATATGATTATTATCTAACCTTATAATTTAGGCTTTTTAAACCTTTCTAAGAAATACTAAAAATCCAGTATGGCCTATCATTCTATGTTTTGGTCTTACTTTTTTGCTCTCTACAACCCATTCTCTTTCAATGTTTTCAATCACTCTTTCTACTATAAAACCTTTGGATTCTTTTACAACTCTAATTATTTGTGTTATCTGTGGAGAATAAATAACCAAATAACCCCCTATTTTCAAAGATTTTTTAGCATACTTCAAAACTTTCCAAGGTTCTAATAAATCTAAAGTTATCAAATCTAATTTTTTCTCAGTTATACCTTTATAGATATCTTTATTCCTCAATTTAACTTTAACATCTAAACTTTCATAATTTTTCTTTGCAATTTTTAAAAATTCTTTGCTTCTTTCATAAGCTGTAACATTATCACTAATATTAGCTAAATAACTACTCAAAACTCCGCAACCTGCACCAGCATCTAATATTTTACTTTTAGAATTAATTCCAGTATATGCTAAAATACTACCAATATCTTTTTTTATCATTATAGCAGGTCCTCTACTAATCTTATTCATTTTATCAGAAAAACTTGCATCAAAACAATAAAACTTTTTACCAAGATGACTTTTTACTTCTCCATCTTTTAATTTAACTTTACCATCACTAGTATGTAATTCCTTTCCTTTACAATAATACCATCTTCCTCTACTATCAATCGCAACTTTCATAATTTTATTAAAACAACTACCTTCTTAAAATTTTCTTACTTCTTCCATCAATTACAGTTGAAGGTTTTCCCTTTTTTACTCCTTCATAAAGTATAAAATCTACTTTTAATTTCTTAAAATCTTCTAAATTGTTCATAGGTTTTTTGCCAGTTATATTAACAGAAGTTGTTACAATTGGGAATCCCAATTTTTTTACAATGCTACTTATCCAATGCCTAGGAATTCTAACACCAAGACTGCCAGAACTAACTTCTTTTGCAACAGCTTCTTTCTTCAAATCAAAAATCAAAGTATAAGGTCCTGGTAATTTCTTCAATAATTTTCTATCGGCTTTACAATTATCTAAAATCCATTTTTTAGATGGAGCAATAACAGAAAATGGTTTTTTATCTCTTTCCTTTATCCTTCTAATTCTTTTAACTAACTTACCCTTTCTTGCATCACACCCAATTCCATAAATTGTATCTGTAGGGTAAATAAATACAGAATTTTTTAGCTTTCTTAAATCAACTTTGATCATTATCTAGTGCGGGGAGTAGGGTTCGAACCTACGTAGGCACTAAGCCAATAGCTCTTGAGGCTATCCCGTTTGACCACTCCGGCATCCCCGCATATAATAATAACCCCAATTTCCCCTTTAAAATCTTTCTATTACAAAAATATTTAAAGGTCTATATCTTTAAATTACTTAAGAGGTGGAATATGAAAGCTAGTACAATTACTCAAATACTATTATTTTTCTTATAACCACCACACCCCTTACAGATGAAGTACTCTATTGGGCAGTAATACCCTTATTAGGCTTGATTATACTGATTGTAATTATAGTTTCTTTAATAAGAATCTTAAAAAACCCAAAAGAAAGACCAATAATACACGTAATACTAGAAAAAACAAAGAGTGACATTGGTAAAAATATCTCAAAAGTAAGAGACGACTTATCTGCATTAGAATCTATGAAGAAAACAAATCTTCTACCAAAGGGATATTATGAAAAAACTAGAGAAATACTAAAAAATAAATTAGATGATTTGACTAAACAATACAGAACTGCATTATGAAACCAGTAATAGAATTAAAAGATGTCTGGAAAATCTATCAAATGGATAAAGTTCAAGTTCCAGCTCTAAAAGGGTTAACACTTCAAATAAGACCAAAAGAATTTGTAGCAATAATAGGTCCATCTGGTTCTGGTAAATCTACATCAATGAATATGGTGGGTTGTTTAGATATACCAAGTAAGGGGCAAGTTTATCTTGAAGGTTATGACCTTGCTAAATTAACAGAATCAGAATTAGCTCAAATAAGAGGAAGAAAAATAGGTTTTGTATTTCAAACTTTCAATTTAATTAATTCTTTAACAGCTTTAGAAAATGTAACTTTACCATTATTATTTCAATCAAATCTCACAGATTCACAAAAAAGAGACAAGGCGCTTGATCTATTAAAAAAAGTTGGTTTAGGGCAAAGGTACACACACAAACCAACAGAATTATCTGGTGGAGAAAGACAAAGGGTAGCAATAGCCAGGGCTTTAGTTAATGATCCAGAGATAATATTAGCAGACGAACCTACAGGTAACTTAGATTCCAAAACAGGAAAAGAAATTTTAGAGATAATCCGAAACCTTCATAAAGAAGGGAAAACTATCATACTAGTAACACATGACCCATCCATAGCAAGATATGCTCAAAGAACCATAGAAATAAGGGATGGTCAGACAAAAAATAGGGGTTTTAAATGAAAAAGATATACTTGGTACTATTGTTATTGCTATTAATCCCTTTAGCTTCAGCAAGACAAACTCAATTTTCTAATGATAATAACTTAAGAATTGATTTAGTAACCATCAGCCCTTCACCAGTTTCTTTAGGATCTAGCTCAGAACTTACTTTTGAAGCTACTAATATGGGAACTGAAACAATTAACAATTTAGAATTCTCCCCATCATCAAAATTTCCATTATCTATTGTTGATATTACCCCTATTATGATTAAAACCTTAGCACCAGATGAATCTAAACAATTTAAATTCAAAATTAAATCAGCTTCTAGCGCAGATGAAGGAACTTACAAATTTACATTGCAATTTGAAGAGCCTACTATACAGCAAATCTCAGTAGCCTCTTATGATATTCAAGTTAAAAGAATACAAAGGACAATTGCAACTACATATGTTACAACAGATCCAGAAACACTTCAACCAGGTTATCCAGCAATAGTTAATGTAGAAATAGAAAATAATGCCAATTATGATATGAAAGATATTTCTGTTAAATTAAATTTTTCAGATACAGTTCCAATTGCTCCATATAAAACAACAGCAGAAAGACAAATTAAAGAGATAAAAGCAGACACATCTGAAATAGTTTCATTCCAAGTAATAGCCTTACCAGAAGCAGAACCTAATGTTTATAGAATTCCATTAACCCTAATCTTTGATGATGCCCTTGGAAATGAATACAAAAGACAGGATTATGCAGGTATAATTATTGCCTCAGCTCCAGATTATGATTTAACTATAGAAGATTCAACTTTAATAGCAGGAATGCCCGGAGAAATTACTGTTAGTCTATCCAATATTGGGCCAGCTAATATTAGATATTTAATTTTGGAAGTTCTTCCAAGTAAAGAATATAATATTTTAAATCCTCCAAGAACATATCTCGGAAATCTAGAACCAGATGATTATGAAACATCAGACTTTGATTTCTATCCAAAAAAATCTGGTAATATTAATATAAAAGTAAGATTAGAATATAAGGATGATTTAAACAGGCCAATAACAACAGATACAGAAACAACTGTTTATGTTTATTCTAAGATTTATGCAAGATGGCTTGGCTTAATCCCAGGTAAATTCACTATGAATTCAATTATATTTGTCTTATTCATAATATTCCTTTATTTAACTTATAGAACTTGGAGAAAAACAAGAGACTTAGGTGTCGCAGTAAAATCAGCTTTATTAAGAATGCTAACATCAGCAGTTATGGCTGTAAGACACTTACGTTGGAGATATATTAAGAGGGTTCCAAGAAAGATCAGACTTTTTTTACTTAGCTTAAGATGAAAAATTACCTATTAATTATTTTAGGTAATCTTAGATACAGGAAACTAAGATCGTGGCTTACTATGATTGGTATCTTCATAGGTATAGCTGCAGTAGTATCACTTATTTCTTTAGGACAAGGATTGCAGGTAGCCATTAATGCAGAATTTGAAAAAATGGGTACAAATAAAATTATGATCGAAGCAGGAGGATTATCTTTGGGAATTCCTGGTTCAGGAATGGCTACAGAAATATTAACAGAAAATGATGTAGATGTTATAGAAAGAGTAAAAGGTGTTGATAAAGTAGCAAAAATGGTCTATAAAACTTCTAAAACAGAATTTCATGATGATGTTAAATATACTTTTGTCTCTGGAATGCCCACAGATGAAACAAGTGAAGTATTTAGTGAAATGCAGAGCGTAGAACTTGCACAGGGAAGGGAATTAAAGAGCACAGATAAATATAAAGCAGTAATAGGAGATCTTATAGCAAAAGGAGAATTATTCGATAAAGAAGTTAGATTAAGAGACAGAATTACTATTTTAGATAAAGAATTCAAAATAGTCGGAATTTATCAGCCAGTTGGTAACCCGCAGGATGATAAAAATATTTACATTCCTTATGATACAGCAAGAGAGTTATTCGATTTAGAAGAAGTTGGAATGCTTATTGTACAAACTCTTGATGGCGTTGATGTTACAGGGGTGGCAAATCAAATTAAAAAAGATTTAAGAGATTATAGAAATGTAGACGAAGGCGAAGAAGACTTTATGGTTCAGACTTTTGAACAGATTATGGAATCATTTAATACTATTTTTGGAATGGTTCAGGCAGTTATAATTGGTATTGCAGCAATTTCATTATTAGTTGGAGGAATTGGAATTACAAATACAATGTATACATCTGTTTTAGAAAGAACAAAAGAGATTGGTATTATGAAAGCGGTTGGTGCTAGAAATTCAGATATTTTAAAATTATTTTTAATTGAATCAAGTATGTTAGGTTTAATTGGAGGTTTAATAGGAATTATAATTGGGGTTGGTTTGAGCAAAACAGTTGAAATAGTAGTAACCAAAGCATATGGTTTTGAATATTTAAAAGCTTATTTCCCTTGGTATTTGATTATTGGTGCCTTAGCATTTTCATTTGTAGTTGGTTCTATTTCAGGAGTATTTCCAGCTAGACAGGCTTCAAAAATGAGGCCAGTAGATGCACTGAGATATGAATAATGGTAATAAAAAAAATAAAACAAGGTTATAGGATTTATAGTAGGTCAACACATCTTGTAAAAGGAAAAAGAAAGAGGAGGAATCTTGGCACATTTAAAACATTAGCTGCTGCAAAAAACCATGAAAGGGAAATCCAATTCTTCAAAAAGCGCCATTAAAAAGTTTAAAGAACAAGGTCAGTATCCAAGAAAAACTAAAAATTGGTTAAGATATAGGCAGAAAGAACCTTCTAAATTTGTAAAAACTAGTTTTAGAAATGTTCCTATTTCACATACAAAATACAAAGGAAAAATAAAAGGGGTTAGAGCCATTGTAGGAAAATTAAAATCAACCAAAAAATGGGCAATACAAAGTATTCTTAAAATAAGAAAGAAACATGATTAAATTAATCCTTAAATATTTTTGGTTGTTATTTATATTTGGTATTATCCTGGGTATGCTTTTTCCTTCTTTGAAACTAATCAGCCCTTATCTTACTTACATACTAATGTTTGTTCTATTCCTTAGTAGTTTAAAAATGGATACAGCTAAATTATTTAAAAGAATTAAAGAATTAAAACTACTAATCTTTCTGGTATCTTTCATATTAATTATAATACCAATATTTCTTTATTTAATCTTCAAAGGTTTTTTAGATTTAGAATATAGTCTTGCTATACTTATCTTACTTGTTATGCCCTCTGGAATGACTGTTCCTGTTTATTCAACTATACTAAATGGAGATAAAGAACTAGCCTTAATTATCGTAATCCTAACATCATTATTATGCCCAATAACAATTCCATTTTTATTGCACTTTTTGGTAGGAGTCCAAATAACTATAAATTCACTTCAAATATTTTATAGCCTAAGTGTAATTATCTTTATTCCACTTATACTCTCTATATTATTAAAAAAAGTAGGCAAAAACTTTATTGAAAAGACAAAAAAATATTACTCCCCTCTATCAATAATCCTTATTATGTTTATTATAACTGGAGCAATTGCAAAAGCTAATGTTATACAAGCCATAGGAGGAGCCAAAGAAATAATCTACCCCTTCTTTTTATTATTTGTTTTAGCTATTCTAATGCATCTAATTGGGTACTTTATTTTATACAAAATGAATAAAGAGGTAAAAATTGCTTCTTCGTTAACAACCGCGTATAAGAATTCTACTCTTGCGATAGTGTTTGCCGCACAGTTTTTTAGTGCTAAAACTCTCCTTTTGGTAACTTTATATCAAATACCAACAAACCTTATCTTAATTGGATTTGGATATCTTGTAAAGAAACGGTTTATATTCAGCAAAGCATAGGATAATACTATGATTCTCCTAAAAGTTTAGAAATACACATTATTTAACAATTCCATCTGCCTAATTTCTCTGCTTTAGCAATCTGTTCAGCAGCATCCAGCTCATCAAATCTTTTTGTATCATAAGCATATTTATCATAAGCATCTGCATATCCTTCTCTAACCATCACTTTATTTACTAGAATATTATTTACATAAACATATCTCAATAATCTTCCATAATTCCCTCTATTTGTTTTATCTCTTTCCAAATAAACTTCTTTATTTAAAATTAATTCTGCTAGCCTATCTTTAGCTTCTTGATAATAGCATTCTCCTTTCTCAGGAGTATTTATACCAGAAAATCTAATCCTCTCACCATTATCCAAATCAGCGGTATCACCATCAACTATGTATGTAACAATAAAAGGTCCTTCTAAAACTGGCTCTTTAACAACATTACCAGTAGAACAACCACTAATTAAGATAAGAATCAAAACTAAAACAATCTTTTTCATAAACTATCAAAGAACTTCTAATATTTAAAAATTTTGGAAGAATATAGCCCTAGCTATAATAATCATAAAAAATAGAAATTTTATTTACATTAATTTTAAATTTAAGAAGTCTTACTCACTTAATTTAACATTAACTGCTTTTGGTCCTCTATCTCCTTCTTCTACATCAAATTCAACAGAATCGTTCTCATTTAATCTTGTTCCTTCTTGTAGAGCGGATTGATGAACAAAGTAATCTTTTCCATCTTCTCCAGAAATAAAGCCAAAGCCTTTTCCTTCGTTAAAAAATTTAACTGTTCCTTTCATTTATTTACCTCCAATGTAATCGCCAGATTTCTCTGCGACTTTTTAATATTACATTTAATCATTTTATATAAACCTTTGTGTTTAGTTATACCTTCTCCTATTACTAAAATTCCCTCTTCTGTTAAAATTCCTTCTTCTATCTGGTTCTCTTGTGGTTATAATCTTTTTAAGTAAAGGTACTTTTTCACATTTTATGTTAAAATCACGATATTCATTCATAACTCTTGAGAAATTTTCATAATCAACATCAGTAAGAATATTAATCGCTTTTCCTTCTTCTCCTGCTCTAGCAGTTCTTCCAATCCTGTGTACATAATCTTTTGCATCCTTTGGAATATCAAAATTATATACATGAGAAACATTTTCAATATGTAATCCACGAGAAGCAACATCTGTACATGCTAAAACTCCAACTTTTGCATCATTAAACATCTCCATGGTACTTGTTCTCTTATTCTGTGATAATCCCCCATGAATTGCGATAGCCTTAGTACCATTTGCTCTAAGATTCTTCACAACAAAATCAGTACCTCTCCTTGTATTACAAAATACCATAACTAATCCAGATTTTTCTTGTTTAAGCAAATGCACCAAAAGAGCTAATTTCATTCTTCTGTCTACATTATAATAAACTTGAGTTAATTTGCTAGGATCAACTTGATTTTTTGCTGCAACAATTGAAGGATTAACCATATGCCTCTTTCCTAATTGTTTTACTCTTTCTGAAATTGTAGCTGAAAAAAACAAAGTTTGCCTTTTCTTAGGGCATTGCCTTATAATTCTTTCAACATCGGTTATAAATCCCATATCAAACATTCTATCTGCTTCATCTAATACAAGAATTTTAATTTTAGAAGTGTTAACCGTTCTTCTTTGAAAATGATCTAATAATCTGCCCGGTGTTGCAACAACAACATCCGCATGCTTTAAATCTCTAATCTGAGGATTAATTGAAACTCCTCCATAAACAGTAATTATCTTCAATTTTTGTGTAAGTTCTTTTAAATTATCCTTTACTTGCTCTGCTAACTCTCTAGTTGGAGTTAATATCAAAGCTTGTAAACCTTGCCCAGGTATAGCTTTAGCTGCAATACCACATCCAAATACCAAAGTTTTTCCAGAACCAGTAGCTGATTCTCCAATTATATCTCTCCCTTGCATAGTGCTAGGAATAGACAATCCTTGAATTTGGGTAGGAGTTCTAATCCCCATCCTTTCAATAGATGTTACTAGTTCTTGGCTTAAGCCAAACTTTTCAAATAATTTCATTTTCTTTACTTTGTAAGCACTTTAATAATATAGAAAAAGCGAAATGATGTTAATCAAGTACTTTCTCTCTAGTCTATCTCTATGCTCTCTTATAATTAAGCACTTTAGTGGGTTTATAAGCCTATCGTATTTGTTTTTTAGATAAACCTTAAGCTATACATCATCAGAATACCTAAAATAAACACAATAAAGCTTAGTAAACTCTTGCTTAATTTAGCCTCTTTTCTAATCTCAGGGACTAAATCACTTGCCCCAATATAGATAAAACCTCCAGCAGCAAAAGGTAATAAAAATTCTACAAAACCATTAATATAACCAGAGATATAAAACCCTAAAATACCGCCAACAATAGCAGTTAAAGCAGTTAAAAAATTAAAAAACAGAGCTTTATTTCTTTTCCATCCACTATAAACTAATACCCCAAAATCCCCAATTTCTTGCGGAATCTCATGCAAGGCGACAGCAATAGAAGTAACAATACCTAACTGGATATTAGTCATAAAACTAGCAGCAATAATCAAACCATCAATTAAATTATGAACACTATCACCTAATAAATTCATATAACCTAAAGTTTTGATTTTACAATTTCCCTTTAAGCAATGATGCCAGTGTAATATCTTTTCAACCAAGAAAAATAAAATAAAACCAAGTAAAACATTAAAAAATATATTTTCACTTTTCTCTAAAGCTTCTGGTATTAAATGTAAAAAAGCTCCACCAATTAAAGCACCAGCAGATAAAGCAACTAAAATTAATAATATTTTTTCTAAGAATTTTTTCTTAACAGCTAAACTTAAAATTCCAATAAAAGCAATTAAACTAATTAAAAAAGTACTTAGTAAAATTAGATATAAAATATTCACACTATTTCACCATATGTTTTCTTCTCAACACTAGCAGCATTACCTTCATCAGTATCAAGGTGAACTGCTAATTTAAACTTAGAATTAACTCTGACTTTTACTTTATAATAAATAGTCTCTCTATTTCCCAGTATTTTAATTCCAATATCTTGTCCATCTTTTATTTTCAATCTCTTAGCATCACTTTCAGATACATGCAAATGTCTTTTGGCAATAATAACCCCCTTGCTCAAATTAACTTTTCCTTTCGGACCTTTAATCATAATACCATGACTTTTATTTAAATTTCCAGATTCTCTTAAAGGAGCATCTAACCCTAAATGAATAGCATCAGTTTTAGCTAATTCAACTTGAGTGATTTTCCTTTCAGGACCCAAAACTCTTACACGCCCAATTTTCTTATCATTATTTATTAAAGTTACAGTTTCTTTTGATGCAAATTCTCCAGGCTGAGAAAGTTTCTTTAGAATTTTAAGTTTATACCCTTTGCCAAATAAAATATCTACATCTTTTCTAGAAACATGTACATGCCTGCTTGATATTTCAATAGGAATTTTCATATTTTAAATATTATTTACACCTTATTTAAATTTATTCTTTAACAAACATTAAAAGTACGATAGAGAAAAAAGCAATTATAGAGATATATGTAAACATAACTTGGTAGCTTATATCCCATAATAATCCAGCAATGATTCCTCCAGCGATATTAACAACTCCAACTACTGCTTGATAAAAGCCCATGGCAGTTCCTTTTAGTTTTCCAGAAATATCAGAAACTAGAGCTTTTTGATTAGCCTGGGTTATTGCATAAACTATTCCATAAAGAACAAATAAAAATATCAAAGAAGTTATACCAGTAAGATAAACAAAACCTAAACTTACAAATAAAAATAACACATACCCCATCATCAAAACTTTCTTTCTTCCAATATTATCTGAAAGATTTCCAAATGGAATAGAGAAAAATGCCCAAACAAAATTAAATAAGACTCCTAAAGCAAGAGCAATTGCTATACTTCCAGTAATTTGTTTAGTTCTTAATAAAAGAAACATATAAAGTCCAAAATTTCCAAGTGTAAAAACAGAAGCAACGAATATAAAATATTTTAACTTTTTACTAAGTTCTGATATACCTTTAAATAAATTTTTATTTTGTGGTTTGGTCTTTGGTTCTTTAACAAAAAATAGAGGAACTAAAGATAAAATAGATATCAAACCAGCCATTAATATGATTGATTTAAATTCAAGATTAAATCTCCAGAACAAAATTAAAACAATCAAAGCTCCTAAAATACCCCCAACAGTATCAAGCATTTGATGAATTCCAAATCCTCTGCCTCTTTTTTCAGTTGATTCAGAAATAATTGCATCTCTTGGAGCATCTCTTAGTTTACCCAACCTTTCTAAAGATACAAAACCAATAATATACTGCCATGTATTTGAGATTACCAATAAAAATCTAAACATTATAGATAAAACATAACCTAGGAATACAAAAGGCATCCTTTTGCCTATTCTATCTGAATACCATCCGCCTAGTAATTTAAACAAACTTGACAAACCTTCCCTTAATCCGCTTAAAGCTCCTACAGCTAATCCCCCGCCTCCAAGAGCAGTAATAAAAAATGGTAGAATAGGAGCAATCATCTCACTCCCAATATCATTAAACAAACTTGATAATCCTAGCAGCCAAATGTTTTTAGTGCCATTTTTCTTATCAATCATGTTCTTCAAACATCTTTTTCTGGGTTTTATCAGCTTTATTTATCCATTCTAATAACATTGCTGCATGTTCTTTTTCTTCATCCATATTATGTTTTAATACTTTCTTTAATTTAGGATCTTTTGAACTGTCGATTCTAGCTTGATAATTATTAATAGCTTCCAACTCTTCTATTAAAGAATTTCTAGCAAACTCTAACTCTAAGTCTTTTTTATTTATCTTCCAAGATTTATGAGCATCAACTACCATATTAACCTCCGTTATAGTAATTCTTTTAAAGACAATCCTCTTTAAAAATCTTATGCCAACAAATGTATCTTATCAATATACTCAAGCAGAAAAGAAATACGTATCTGCTAAAACCATAGAAGATAAAATTAATTATTTAAAAGAAATGATTTCTCAAGCGCCATCACACAAAGGTGCAGAAAAACTAAGAGCAGAATTAAATGCAAGATTATCCAAATTTAAACAGCAATTAGAAAAGCAAAAATCAGTAAAAAAGGGCAGTTATACCCTATCAATTAAAAAGCAGGGAGCAGCTCAAATATGTCTGGTAGGGACTAACCAAGAAAAATCAACTTTATTAGAAAAACTAACAAATGCTAAATCAAAAATTTCCTATAAACCAAATATAGGAATCCTAGACTATTATGGGGTTAAACTGCAAATTGTCGAAATTCCTCTAATCACAGAAAATTTTGAAGATACAGAACTTGGTCCAACACTTCTGGCTATAATACAGCAGTCAGATTTAATGATACTCACGTTTAACAACGAAAAAGAGTATAACTTACTCCAAAAAAAGCTAAAAGAAATTAAAACATCTTTTATAATCTATAATAATCAAAAAAACTTGCCAGATCTAATTTGGAAAAGATTAGGTTTAATTAAAATTTATACAAAACAACCAGGAAAGGAACATTCTAAGATACCTCTAGCTTTAGAAAAAGGTTCTATGGTAAAAGATTTAGCTGAGCATGTTCATAAGGATTTTATTAAAAAATTCAAATTTGCTAGAATCTGGGGGAAATCAGCTAAATTTAGTAGAGCCCAAGCAGGATTAAACCATAAATTAGAAGATGATGATGTTGTAGAACTTCATTTAAAATGATTAAGATCTTTCACTAGCTAACCTAAAAACTAATTTTTCAAGGATACCATAATTTTCATATTTGCTATATAAGTTTATCAATTTTTTTTCATATTTAATAATTAAATCTCTTTCCTCTTTTCCAATATCACAGACAGGAGGGTTGGTTGAATAAAGATTAATATACCCTCGATTCGTTTTTTTAAAAATCCTTCCAGCAATACAAGCTTTTTTGATTTTTCTATAAACTCCCATAAAAAATAAAAAAAGTGTTAGCATATAAACCTTTCTGAATAATATAGAACAACTAAATTTTTAAACAAATTTAGCCTACTGTTTTTATGGAGAGGTATAGTAGAACCTTATATCATGGCGCAACCGAAGGGCTATATGAAAAAGATAATTTCTCAGACTTTGTTAAAACTACATTCGGAAAATTAAAAGCAACCCTATCAAATGAAGATTTTACTATTTGGGAAATTAGATCAATAGATATCACATTAACTTATTTTAATGATGAGGATAGCGCTATAATATACTCTTATGGTTTTCCTAAAGCTCACCAAAAAATTGAAGATCTGCTTAGAGAGGCAAACAACAGATTTAAAAAAGAATAAAAAACCCTAATCTTATGGCAAAACAAACTTTTCGCGGAGCAGCATTAGATATATACGACAAAGATAAATTTAAAAGCTTCGTAGAAAAAATCTAGGAATTACAATTTTAGTGGATTCTCAAGAAAAACTAACCCAAACAACCTATGCATGGATACTCCATTCTTATGATAATGCTAGTTTAATATACTTATTTTCAGATGAGATCATTCCGCAAGTAAATGTAATTGTAGAAGGCTCAGAAGAAAAGTTAAAGGATATTTCAGATCTAATTCTAAAAGAAGCCAATAAATTTAATAAGGAATAAAACCTTGTATTATTATGCCTGTAAAATTCATTGGTCTTAAAAGTCTAACACAAGAGGAAACAAATCTATTGTCAGTTCTAACAGAAGAATATGTTACAAAATATGAAAGAAATATACCTGATTTTAACTTGATTATAAGGATTAAAAAATTAAGTAAAACTGGAGATAAGCATAAATATTCTTTACACGCTAGGATGAATTGCCCAACAAATATACTCGTTTCTCAAGCTTTTGACTGGGATTTTCCAAGGGCAATACACAAAGCCATGCAGAAATTAGGAAATGAACTACAGCACAAATTTAAAACAGAAGGACACAAAAATATCCCAAAAATTAGATAAGATGCATAAGGGTAAATTAACAGTAAAATATATAAATTCAAAACTCTTTTTATCTATATGAACTTGTATAATTCTAAAAATTATCTTATTAAAGAGATTAGGATGTATACCAAATAAATCCAAGATATTAAACTTTCCTAAAGTGCCAAAAGAATTTTTAAATCATTTTATTAGGGGTTATTTTGATGGTGATGGAAGCATACACTTTAATAAACCAAATACGATTAAACTAAGATTTACAAGTTCAAAATATTTTATTCAAAATTTACAAAAGATAATAAAACAAATCTTAAAAATAAAACCCAATAAAAATTGGAAATATCATAATATCTGGCACTGTGAATATTACGGTGGTGATGCTAGACAAATTTGTCATTGGATGTACAAAGATTGCGGAGAATTGTTTCTTAAAAGAAAAAAAGAAAGATTTAATAGGCATATAAACTTAAGAATTAAAAAATGAAACAGGTGATATTGGTTCGTAATGACTTAAAGATGCCCCGTGGGAAGCTATCTGTAATGGTGGCCCATGCTTCAGTAGATGCAGCTAATTCTACAACAAAGGCTAAATTTGATGAATGGAGAAGAAAAGGCATGAAAAAAATAGTCTTAAAAGTAGAAGATCTTAAAGCATTATTAAAATACGAGAACTTAGCTAATAAATCTAATATAAAAACTTCTTTAATAACAGATGCAGGAAAGACAGTATTTACAGAACCTACTATAACCTGCCTGGCAATAGGTCCTGATTCTGAAGAGAAAATAGATAAAATAACAGGAAAGCTCAAAATTCTTCTCTAAAAGTTACTACTAACCAAAGAGAAATCTTTATAAATCAACATATATGCTATAAAACAGGTGTTATTATGGGTTATATAAAAAAGGCTATAGGTGCAGGGATTTTAGGATTAACTACAACTTTAAGCCCATTATATTCTCAAGAAGCTAACCAACCTTATTCTTTTGAAACAAAAGAACTTGAAGAAACTATACTTAAAAAGTATGGTACAAACACTAATTTTGGGGATATTCTTAAAAAAATGGATAGTTTTGGTACTATAGATAGAAGTATTACTTCATTTGAATTCCAAAAACATGAAAATCCAGATGATGAAGGTTTAATAGATCTATCTTTATCAAGTTTTGATACAGAAAAAGAAATAGCAAAAGAAGAGGTAAAAGATTTATTTAAACCAGCTCAAGAAAAAAAACCCTTATTACTAACTTACAAACAATCACCTGGATTTACTGTATTTTCTAATAAAGATTCATTAGATACACTAAAAGTAGGAGGACAATTTTTATTCCCAGAAGAAGATTTTGATATTGGTTTTACATATATTACTAAACTTTTAGAAGAAAGCCAAACTTCAGAATTAGATAAACAAAATGTAGAACTTAGTTTATTATTAGCACAAAAAGATAAGGGATATTTTGGTAAGGTTATTTCAGATTATCTTCCAGTAGATGCAATTACTAAAACTATAGATTCAACTACAATAGAACACAAAAATTCAAATAGAACAATAGTTTCTGGAGGATATAAAACAGAAGAAAATACTTTCGAATTTTCCCCATTTAGAGAAAAAAGATATTTTTCAACTGATGTATTTGTATTGCCAACCTTAATAGAACATGATATTGAAAGTTTAGGTTTGCAAGCTAAAGCGAGTATAGGAAATTTAAATTTATTACTTTCTGGTTCAGATACTTTAATAGATCAAGATGGTAAAGACATTGCCAAAACTTTAGAAGTTATTGCTTTAGCTGAATGGGCAAGTCTTGAAGATGGTCTTATTGCATCAGTTATAGGTAATTCTAGATTAGATGAAAATATGATCTCTGATACCACAGAAAATTATAAAGAATGGTCACTTAATGCGCACAAACTATTTGGTAATTGGTCTATAGGCGGAGGAATTACTAGAGATGATAGCCATACTTTCATTGATGCAAGTGCTTACTTTATCCCAATGAAAGGAAATAAAGCGGATGAAGCTTTACTCTTAAGTTTGTCTCAACTTCCAAGATACGATATAACCTTATTATCTAATACAAAAGAGTTAGATTTCCAAAATAGATTTAATAATGTAATTAAAAATCTGCCAAATGAAACCTACTTATTGGGTTATGCAAATGCTTCCCAAGTATTAAATGAAGATTTAGAAAAAGATATGTCTTATAACTGGGGATTAAAATATTTATTAAACTTAGAAAACTCAAAATTAGTATTTGGTTACGACCATATAAATGAAGCAACAGGAATAATAAAACGTACTCTAAGTGCAGAAAGACTTGGTAATAAATGGGATTTAGCTTTATCTGTATGGGATGTAAAAGATACAATCCATGATACTGAGAGATACTCAGGTTGCGGAGTTAAGGCTTCATGTCTTTTTGGTCCTGCACCAAAGAAAAAACAAACAACTTATGGTCCTAACGATTTTTATACACCAAGTGAGGATTATAAAATTATAACAAAATGAACAAAAAAATAATACTTTCAATAGCAGTAATACTTTTATTAGTTATACCTATGATTTTCGCTTTACCTTCATTTTTAATATTTACAGCAAATGGTTCAGCAAATAATATAATAGTCACAACCTCATTCAAATTAGATGTTACAGCAATAGACTTAACAAAGGGAATGGATTGGATTAAAATTTATGAATCTGGAAAAGAAATAGACTACATTCCTTGTGCAGGTTCTGTTTGTGTTTATTCTAATCAAATAGCAAAGCCAGTAGGCATATATAATTACAAAGCCATTGCAAGAAGCGCTTCTGGAACTATCACAGAATCAAAAACAATTTCTGTGGATTTTAGAGGTCAAGATACTCAAGATCCAGCTTATTCAAATATAAATCCAGCATCTCCATATTCAATATCTTTTGATGCTTTACCAGTTGCATTAAATGTAGATTGGACAGATGATACAGCAATAAATACAGTTACTATGCAAGGAGATTTAGCAGGTACAGGAACTTTTTCACAAGCTGGAAATACATACACATACACAATTAATACTCTAAATGTAGGAACATATATCTGGCATATGACCGCAACTGATATTGCTGGTTTACAAAAATCTACACCAGATCAAACATTAATAATCACTAAAGCAGATCCTAATTTACATTTATTCTTAAATACACAAGAAAATGATATTACAATCTCAAGAACATCTTTGGTTACAATGGGTGCAACTTCTGTATCAACAGAAGGAGCTTTAGAAATACAAGAAAATACAGCCCAAATTGCAGTTGGTCCATCACCTTTAGCTATTATAGATAGACCATATAATACAGAAAATATTTACACAATAGATTTAATTTATGCAGAAACTACAAATTATAATACAGATACAATTTCTTATCAAATTACAGTAACAGATACTGCTCCAACTGTAACATTATTAACACCAACAGATGGACAATCAATCTCAGACTTAAGTGGAGATGTTACATTTACTTATTCAGCTTTAGATGATTTTACAGTTACAAGCTGCGAATTAATTTTAGACGATGTTCCAACAGGACAAATTGATAATACAGCACCATTTGATACCTTTGCTTTATCTGGTTTATCACAAGACATAACATATAGTTGGAATGTTGAATGTACAGATGATACAGCTCAAACAGCAAGAGCACAAAATGATTTTACATTCATTATACAAAATCAAGCACCTATAATTTCAAATCAACAACCAGTAAACCCTTACACTATTTATACAATTAATAATTTAAATTTCCAAATTGATGTAGATGATCCAGAATTAACAGACCTAGATGTTGAATGGTTTGTTGATACAGTTTCACAACAACTTGATGCAGGAGTTGCAACAGGTTCAAGTGTTCCATTTACATATACTTTTGATACTGAAAAAACTTATACAATTAGAGCTGTAGTTACAGACCAAGATTCTAAAACTTCAAATTATCAATGGACAATTAATTCAATACAATTAGAATTAACAGGTACTGTTGTTGATGGAAATGGTCCTTTAGTTGGTGTAACAATAGATGTGGAAGAATCTGGTGTTCTAGTAGCATCTACAACTACATTAGCAGATGGAACTTATTCAATTACAGATTTAGCTTTAGCAACTTACGATGTTACAGCAGATTTAGCAACTTATTATCCAAATACAAAACAAATTACAATAAATTCAGATTCAGTATTAGATTTCTTCTTAGCTCCAGACTGGTGTACAGATGGAGATTCTGATGGAGTCTATCTTGAAGGTGGACTTTGTGGCGTTGTAGATTGCGATGATACAGATGATGAAATCTATCCAGGCAATACAGAAACTTGTGATAATAAAGATAATGATTGTGATGGAACCACTGATGGAATGAGTCAAACATGCGGTTCTAATATTGGAGCTTGCCAGTCAGGTACAAGAACATGTACAGTAGGTATCTGGGGTTCATGTTTAGGGTGTGTAACTCCTACAGCAGAAATTTGTGGGGATCATATAGACAATGATTGTGATGGACAAATAGATGAAACTTGTTACCCATCATACGATTTTTCAATTAATGTTCCTGATACAGTTGTAATGGATAAAGACCAAGTAGTAAGAATAATTTTACCAGATACAACTACTTATTATGTAACTTTACAAGCATTTACACCAACTTATATTATATTTGGAGTTCAATCAGCTTTGGAAGCTCCAACAATTTATACATTAAATCCAAATAGTCCTACAAGATTAGATTTAAATAACAATAACGTAGACGATGTTGTAGTAATTTACAATGGAATAGAAAATAATCAAGCAAGCATTACATTTGAAGTCCCAATGAAACAAGATGAAACATCAAGTTCTTCAGGTGGAAGTAAATCTACATTTTCAACTTCAAGTGTTATAAAATATGTGCAAGGAATTAAAGATAAAATAACAGAAGCAACAGTAAGAGTACCTCAAACAATTAAAGCTTTCAGCACAGAAAGAATTGAAGCAACATTAGGGCTTGCAGTTACAATTTTCTTATTAATGTTAGCAGTGATATCCCATTTAATAAATAGAAGATGGGGTTAAATCTCATTTAAAACTTTCTTAGCTTCTTCTAAATCTTCTGGATAACCTATAGGAATATGATAATCTCTAACTTCTTCACAAAATATCTCATACTTTTTAGCCAAATTCTTTAGAGCATCAGTTAATTCATATTCTCCTCTTTCACTTTTTTCTATTTTATCTAATTCCTCAAATATCCTTCTATCTAAAACATAAAATCCAGTATTAATCAAATTACCAACAAAAGTATCTGGTTTCTCTATCACATCTTTCACTTTATTATCTTCTAAAACAAAAACACCAAATCTTTCAGGATTAGTAACTCTTTTAGCCAAAACACATAGTTCATGCTCTGCACAAACACTAATATCATCTTTGCTGTACAGATCATCTGCCATTAATAAAAGAAATTTACCTTTAATAAACTTATCAACTTGCATTAATGCATGTCCAGTTCCAAGCTGTTCTTTTTGTTCAACATATCTTATCTTCATACTCTGATATTCATCACCAATATAATCTTTGATCATACCGCCTTTATAACCAATGACAATTACAACTTCATCTACTAAACTTATCAATTGATCTAGATTATGTTCAAGAAGAGTTTTACCCTCAATTTTAATTAAAGGTTTAGGTCTATCTAATGTTAAAGGTCTTAGCCTAATCCCTTCACCAGCTGCTAATATTACTGCTTGCATTTTATAATCTAACTATTTATCTTTTTTAAGATTTACTATAGTAACCTTTATAAATACTATATTACTCAAAACTTATGAGCGACCATAGCGGTTGGGATCCACTGGATCTCTTTTCGAACTCCAAAGTTAAGCCAACCCACGTTCCATGCGGTACTGTGATATTTCACGGAAAACATGGATCGTTGCTCACTTTTATATACTTAAAATTCTTAATACGTTTATGTTTCATAAATCAAAAATAAAAGAGATAGCAGAAGAAAGAATAGAGATTTTATTTAAAGAAGCACAAAAAGTTTACAAAAAACGTCCAGATTTAGCAAATAGATATGTACAAATAGCAAGAAAGATTTCTATGAAAGTAAATGTGCCAATACCAGTAAAATATAAAAGAAAATTTTGTAAACATTGCTATTCTTATTTTATTCCAGGAAAAACATTAAGAGTAAGACAGCATAAAGGAAGAACTATTTATTATTGTTTAAAATGTAAGAAATTTATGAGATTCAAGCATTAACGAACTCTAATTCTTTTATTCTCAATAATTTTAGCTTTTGGTATAGTAATTACCACACCGCCACCACCTTTAAATCTAGCTTTGGCTTTATCAGATAAAACATTGCCAGGGATAGGAATTATTCTATAATATCCTCTATAACTTTCAGTTTTATGACCCTTCCTAATTTCTCTCTTTCTTCTTTCAGCTCTAACCTCAACTTCATGTTTTCCTATATGTAAAATCATATTTTTTCTGGTTATTCCAGGTAAATCTATATCAATCTTAATGCTTTTTGCATCCTGAGAAATATTACAAGAAGGCTTCCTATAATCATCTAAATAATTTTTATCAAATCTTTCAAACTGTTTTACTATTTCTTTTTGTATCTTACTAAAAATCTCAAAAGGATCCACTATTACACCTCTTATCTATAAAAAACTAGAATCATTTAAATACTTTTCTTTTTTCTAACCCAATTCATTTTAGCAGGTTTTCTGTTTAATTTTAACAAATTTTTCTCACATTTATTAGAACAGAATCTATCAACCTTGCCAGTTTTGTAAACATATACTTTTCCTGTTCCTTTTTCAATTTCTTCTCCACAAAAACTGCATTTTGCCATTTTAACTTCTTATAGTTTGATTTAATCTTCTTGCTTCAATCTCAGTTTCTCTTAACATTATAATATCTTTTTGTCTTACTGGACCTTTAACATTTCTTCTTAATATTTTACCTTTATCTCTTCCATCTAGAACTCTGCATCTTATTTGTGTTGCCTCTCCCCTAACACCAGTTCTACCAACTATTTCTTCTACAACAGCAGGAACTGCAGGAGAAAACACCGTTTTAACTTCAGCTCTAGGTTCTCTAATTTCCACTTTTTTATTTACTTCAGCCATTTTATTTCTTTAAGCTTTTTATTATATCAGCTGCGTCGCCTTCTTTTATAACAGCAACAGCACTTGTAGAAACATTTAATCCAGAAGCAGCACCTAAATCTTCTCTACTAGGGACAACAACACATGGCACTTCTTTTTCTTCACACAATGGTGGAAGATGCATAATAACTTCTTGAGGGTTAACATCCTTAGCAATAACAACTAATCTAGCTACACCTCTTTCTACAACTTTTGTAACTTCATTAGAACCCTTTTTAATTTTTCCTGATTTTCTGGCTAGCTCAATAGCTTCGTAAGCTTTGTCTACAATTTCTTTTGGTACTTCTTCATTTATATCAGCAGCCATATTAACCTCCTAATGAATAATCATAGGTTAAAGAAATTATAAAAATCCGTATTTATAAAGGTTGTGGTTGAATTCAGTAGTTGGCAAAGTTGATAAATCTATTTGGAGACCAAATTAATAAACTCCCAGAAATCCAAAGAAATTAGTGTTGATTTAATATTTTCTATAAAATTTATTTAAAAAAAGGTTGAAAATTGTAGAAACTTTGATGATTGAAAAGAGTTAAAACTAACAAAATCAATTCAGAATCCAAGAAAGTAATCGCTATCCACCACCAGGATCGATCAAAGTATAAAGCACCACTCCGAAGAACTTAGCTGTTATGAATGGTTCTTTTGGAATGAACTTTAAAATTGCTACGCCAACAATTATATTAACTAAAACCCAAAGATTGTAAAGACACGCAG
>Ga0210057_1002864_pt1 | contig 24260 bp, 24 predicted proteins | sample CryGeyCG2114_010_2_FD_183968 | JGI IMG/M metagenome (GOLD analysis project Ga0210057, IMG submission 183968) | Groundwater microbial communities from aquifer - Crystal Geyser CG10_big_fil_rev_8/21/14_0.10 (SPAdes) (version 2) | ecosystem: Environmental > Aquatic > Deep subsurface > Groundwater ...
GTCGGCATCGGGACGACGACTCCACAGGGGTTATTGGCGGTAGCGGTCGCCAGTTCAACAGCAGGGACTTCGTTTTTGGTTAATGCAACCACGGGCAATGTCGGTTTAGGCATAGACAGCCCGGCTTATCAACTGCAACTTTCTACTGATTCGGCGGCGAAACCAGGGACAGCTACTTGGACGATTGATTCAGATGAAAGGTTGAAGGATATCAACGGTGATTTTACCCGAGGTCTGGAGGCCTTGTCTGGTCTCTATCCAACTTACTTTAACTATAAAGTGGGCAATGCTCGAGGAATTCCAACTAATCGTGAATATGTTGGTTTGGTGGCGCAAGATGTTCAGAAAGTTATTCCGGAAGCGGTGCGAGAAGGAGTGGATGGTTATTTGTCGGTGGAATCAGATCCGATTTTTTGGACTATGTTGAATGCCATTAAAGAATTATCTTTAAATATCGGTAGTGATATTATTTCTTATAACAAAAATGATAACGGCGAACCGCAAGTGAAAATTGCTTTTGATGATGAAAACTATGTGGAAATGCAAGTTGATGCCACGGGGGATTTGGATTTGATGACAGTTGGTGGGGATGTTCGCTTACCAGATGAAAATATGTCAGTTTGTGCTGGTGGGGCTTGTCCAAGTGATGCTAACTTGTTGAATGGAGTGGGCAATTTGGTAGTGGAAAATACTGCTTATATAGCAGGAGCTTTAGGCATTGGAACAGCTCAACCGCAAAGAGGTTTGGATGTGTTTGAAACTCAGACCAGTCCACAGGTGAGGATTTCTTATGATGAAGATTTGTATTCGGAATTAAAAGTATCAGCCACAGGAGATTTAACGATTTCTGCCCGAGGTGGTGATATTTCAGCTTTAAATGAAAATTTGAGGGTTTGTTCTGGTGATGGTTGCCCTGTGTCCACTAATGAATTGGTGGGAACAGGCAATTTAGTGGTGGAAAATAGTCTCTTAGCAATGGGGAGTATTGGTATCAACACCGCTTCCCCTTCTTATACTTTAGATGTGAATGGAACTTTGCGAGCGTATGGAATTACCGATGCATCTGATATGAGATTGAAGACAAATATTCAGAGTTTAGACGCTCCAGTCTTAGAGAAGTTACAAAATTTGAGAGGAGTTTCGTTTGAATGGAAAGATAAACAATTTGGCGAAGGCGAGCAAATCGGAATGATTGCTCAAGAAATGGAAAAGGAATATCCGGCTTTGGTAAGTACTGACAAGCAAGGAATGAAATCTATTCAATATGGTAAGTTCACGGCAGTGTTGTTGGAAGGAATTAAAGAGTTGTTTAGTTGGAGTCAAACGATTGAATACAGAAGTGCAAGATTAGAAAATAGAATGACAGAGTTGGAGAAGGAGAATCAAAGTTTGAAAGACAAGACAGAGCAGTTGGAGGGTAGAATTAAAGCGTTGGAACAAGTTCTTGTGAGATAAATTTCACTAAATTATTTCAAATTATTCCAAAATTCAAATTACTCCAAATGAAATCCAAATGACAAAATCCGAAAAAATATATAATTTGGAAGAAAGAACAGCAAAGTTTGGGGAAAATATTATTTTATTTTGTAAAAGTGTTAGACAAGATAATATTAATAAATCAATACTTAATCAACTTGTTAGATCAGGAACAAGTGTCGGGGCGAATTATTGTGAGGCGGACGGAGCTGAATCGGGAAAGGATTTTAGGCATAAAATAGCCATTTGTAAAAAAGAGGCAAAAGAAACAAAACACTGGTTGAGGATGATAAACAAAACCAATTCTGAAAAAACGATAGAGTGTCGAATGTTATGGCAAGAGACACAAGAATTAACATTAATTTTTTCGTCTATCTTGTTGTCTAAAAATAAGAAAAAAGAAAAAATTTGACATTTGATCTTTGGATTTGATTTGGAACAATTTGAGCTTTGGACTTTGAAATTTGTAAATTATTCATCTCTCGGATTTTTGGATGGTTCCCATTTCAGCAAAAATTCGAGAGATATGAGTTCCAGGATGCGGGAGGAAAAACGGTTTTTGGGGCTTAGTTGAGCCATTTAATTTCTGGAAAGTTGTCCGCACCATATTTAGAGCCATATTTTACCGAAATACCTAAGAATTAGGCGAGTTTGGGGAGATTGAGAGCTTTTTCTGAGATTTTTCGTAAAAAATGTGAGAGATAAAAAGAGACAAAAGTCCATAAAGCCCATAAAGTTCGTCAAGCTAAAATTGAAATCCTTGCTATAATTGAATATTTATTCCGTAATTTTGAAAATTCGAGAGATGAAAAAGACTTAGCGCTCCAAGGGCTAAGTTTCTAAATCTGTGGTATAATTTATAATGTGATTAGTTGGTTTTCTAACGGGTTGACTTCATTTTTTGATGTAGATATAATAAATATATGAAAAACAAATTTTTTACAGTTTATATTGAGCAAGATGAAAATGGTATTTTTATTGGTTCTATTCCTACTGTGAGTAGTTGTTATGCTGAGGGAAAAACACAAGAAAAAATGCTCAAAAATTTGCAAGAGGTTTTGAAACTGTGTCTTCGGAATGTTGATTCCTCTAAAAAATTAGGGCAAAATCGGTTTGTTGGAGTTCAAAATTTAGAAATGAGTTATGCCTAAACTTGTTTCCATCAAACCGAAAAAATTTGTAAAAATTCTTTTAACTTTAGGATTTGAAAAACGAGATGCTGAAGGATCTCATTTATTTTTTCAGCATCCAGATGGTAGGACTACTGTGATTTCTCTTCACAATAGGGAAATGAGTAGGGGAATAATTCGAAAAATTTTGAGTGACATTCAATTATCTGTGGAGGAGTATGATAATTTGAGATAGCACTTAGCGCTCCAAGGGCTAAGTTTCTAAATCTGTGGTATAATTTATTTATAATTATGTTTAATAAAAAATATCAGCCTAATTTTCGTAATAATAAATTTGGTGGGGGTAAGGGCCGAGGAAATTTTAAGGTGCGTGGTCCCATTAAAAGTTTTCGGGATTTAGATGTCTATAATAAAAGCACAGAGTTGTCTGCCGATATTTTTACTTTGCGAGCTTCTGAAGATTCGGGTTTAAGTGAGGAGGTGGCGCTGTTGAAGAATTTATCTAAACATATCCCGAAAATGATTGCGGAAAGTTATGGAAACCGTTTTGATAATTTCGCAGTAGCAACACGAAAATTGGAAAAAACAGCGGAAGTGATTTCTTCTATTATTGCTAAAATTGATTTTATTTTGTCGGTTTTGAAAAAAGAACAAGGTGAGATTGCGGTGGCGGTGGTTGAGCCAGGGAAAGAGAAAGAAATAACCACAGACAAGACAGATGAGTTTAAAAAAAGAGTGGAAGGTTTATTAAGAGATTATACTGCTGTGAGAATGAAGGTGCTTAATTTGAAAAGGTCATGGATTAGAATTAATGAAAATTTTGGCAAAAAATAAGATTTAAGAATTATGGAGAATAAAATAAAAGATTTTGATAAATGGAACGATAGAAAAAAAGAAATTGAAAAGAAAAACATTGATAAACCTAAAGTAATGTTTTGTGATAGATCTGTTTGGTGGTGTGCTACTGGTGTAAATATTGGAGACGAACAAGACGGAAAAGGAGAAAATTTTGAGAGACCTGTCTTAATTTTACGAAAATTTAATAAATATATTTTTCTTGGAATACCGTTAACAACCAAACAGAAAAATTTGAAATTACCTTTTTATATTAAATTAAAAGGAGCGAAAATTGAATCTACCGCTATTTTATCACAAATAAAATTATTTAGTTCAAAAAGACTTTTGAGAGAGATAGAAATAATTAAGCCAAAATTATTTAAGCAAGTTAAAAAACAACTAAAAATAGTAGAAGACCTATAAAAAAGCCCCCCCAACCTTTCGGTTGGGGGGTCGGCTGTTTCCAAAAGGAAACCGTTTATATTTATATACTATCAAACATAAAAGAAAAGTCAAGTTAAAAAAATATGACAGATGAACCTCAAAAAGTAATCACTCATTGTCCTTATTGTCAAGGCAAGACAATTGTTAAAAGTGGTATTCGGAAAAATAAACTGGAAGATATTCAGACTTATTATTGTAAAAATTGTGACAAGAAATTTACTGCTCAGGTAACGAAAAATATGACTTATCCATTGCGGGTTATTTTGGAGGCGATCAATGGTTATAATAGTTTTCAGACAATGGAAGAGTCGGCGAAAGGGGTGAATGAAAAATACGGGTTGTCAGTTAGTCCACAAAATATCAGTAATTGGTTAAAAGGTTTTAAAGAGTATTTGCCGATATTGCGGATGCGAGATTATATTGCGCAAAAGTATGCTAAAAAAGATATCCTTGTGGAGGCCCATCTTTTTCATGGGCAGATTTATGATTTTTTGTATCATCGGGCGAAAACGGATTGTGTGATTGATGAATTTTTTAGTCATCAACGGTTCAAACCTTTGCAACAATTTTTGGAGATAGTGGATACGGAATGCCCCCATCAAATTTTTCGAGATAGTGCCTTGCGGGCTTCGGAGTATAAAGGTGTCTTTAATTTAGATCAGGTTAAGATTACTCCGCGACCAAATTTTGCTTGTAAGACAACTAAGTTTGTTATTCAAACGGTGGTGAATAATAAGTTGCGACACGAGGTTTTGCAAAAATTTATGTTATTGAATGACTCAGTAACGGTGGCGACAGAGGTGCCGATATTGCTGGATTATAAAGATGTGCAACATTTTAAGGGAATGAAAAATTTTGTGGTGCCGTTAGAGATGAAAGAGGGGGAGGTAGTGACAGGTCATATTGATCTTGTGCAAATTAGGAATGGGGCGGTCCATATTTTGGATTATAAACCGGGGGCGAAAAGAGTTAAACCGATTGAACAATTAACTATCTATGCTTTGGCGTTGTCGCGATTGACCGGTTTGAGGTTATTTCATTTTAAATGTGCATGGTTTGACGAGGATGATTATTTTGAATTTTACCCATTGCATGTGGTAATGAAGAAACAGAAAAAAATTAAAGGAAACAATTAAAGGGCTCTCTTCCCCCTATTTTCACTTATCCACTTTTTTATTATTTTTTATGGTAAAATAAGTTATAATTATATTATAAATTTCGGGTTATTTTTCTTTAAAAAACAGATTTTAATTGATATTTATGTTTGATAGTTTAATTGAATTTATAAAAAATAGTGTGACAGCCGTTGTTGGTTTGACTGTGGGCGCGTTAGGGTTAGGGGGAAATATTTCAAATGTGCAAACAGCCAATATCTCTGATACAACTCTTCCTGTGGTGGAAGAGGTGGCGGTTAGTGAGGGCGCTGGCGAAGCCAGCGCCCTTCCTATCGCTGTTCCGATTGTTTCTTCTCCTGTAGTTGAAACCGAATATTTTGATAGGACTGATGTGGCTCCAGCTATTTTTACTCGTCCGACTGCCGAGGTTGTTTCAGTTGTTAGCGACGAGACGCCGGTTCTTGTTCAAGATACTAGTATTGTTCGTTCAATTAATCCAGTTAAACCAATTAAAAAAATATCAGAAACGGATGTTTCTCTTATTATTCAAACTGACTTTGATAAGTTTGACCCTCAATTAAAAATTTTAAAAATAACTGAAGATGAAAATGGTTTTTATAGTAATTATCAATTTAATTCTTTCGCAATTAAAGATAACGCTTGGAAAGCAGTGGTAAAAGAAAAAAACATTTCTGTTGGTAAAGCATTTTTAGGTGATCAAAACTTAGGTGATTATTTGTCCAAACAATTGGGGGAAGTAGTTGATAATGAAATTATTTTTTTGAAAGAAGTTCAAGAAATTCAAAAAGCAAAATTAGCCAAAGTCGCGGGAGAAGAAAGTCAGACAACGGTCTCTGATTATTCTGCTTTGATAGGTAAAGTTTTAGAGGTGACTTCCAATCCTCCGGCACCAGTTCAGGTTGTGACAGAGTCATCTCAAGTAGTTGTTCCGGCGGTTATTCAAAACAATACCACGAATTCTGGAGTGATAGATAACGAAGCACCGCTTGTTATTATCCAAGGGAATAATCCTGCCTTAATTCAGATTGGGGCTAGTTATTCTGATTTAGGAGCTCGAGTCACTGATAATATTAGTAATAATTTAGGAGTGGTTATTGGGGGAGATGTAGTTAATACTGAAGTAAAGGGTTCCTATTTTGTGACCTATACCGCCACTGATGAAGCAGGCAATGTCGCTACCGCTACTAGAGAAGTCATTGTTTATGATTACGGAGTGGCACCAGAACCAGAAGAAGAAAATCCAGTTGTAGAGGAAGTGGTGACCCCAGTTGTAGAAGAGGTTGTTGAAGAAACTCCAGTTGTAGAAGAAGTGGTAACTCCAGTTGTAGTTGTAGAAGAAGTGATAACTCCAATAGCAGAGGAAGAAATATCTACCACGACAGAAGAAGTTGCAGAACCAATGGTAGATGAAGTAACTGTTGCTCCTTCTGATGTGGTAACTGAAATAGTAGAGTCAGTGGCTAAAGGAGGAAAGAAAGCCAGTAAGAAAGTCACTGAGACTGTCGAAGTTGTCGGTGAGGCTACTGCAGCTGTTGTAGAAACAGTTTCAGAAACGACGACTGCAACAACTGAACAAGTTTCTGCTGGAATTGAAACTGTGGCTGAAGAAATTTCTGCAATGATTAAAGCTGTTCACTTTATGGAATTGATTGGTAATATTCGTGCAGCTTTACAGGCTAGCATCGGAAGTGTTGGCAAGACTTTGCAAGCCAGTGTTGCAACGGCGGGAGAGGGAACGAGTAATTTTATGGGGGTTATCGGTAGTCTGGCGGGAACGGTTTCAGAGAATATAGTGGAAGGTGTGGATTGGGGAGTTGACGGTATTTATTCAGTTTGGCAGAATAGTTTATTAAAACTAAATACCAGTTTTGGTGGTCTTGTGACGATAACAGAAGGAACTTTGAAAAAAGTTGTTGATAATCTCGATTCATTTTTACAAGCTTATATAGGTAGCTATAAAAAAGAAGAGTTGGATCCTTTTGAGGAGGTTACATTTAAAAAAGAAAGTTTTGTTAGTTTTGCTGTTAAAGAAATAGCAAAAATGCCGGTGAAAGTTATTGAAAAAGTTGCCGATGTTGCATTGTCTTTGAGTGCTTCAGTTAAGGATTATGGGCAGGCAGTTAGTTCGGATTTAGAAATTGTAGGAGGGCAGATAGATCAGGAATTGGATAAAATTAATTTAAATCCAAAAGGGGTGGTTCAAATTGTTTCTGACTCTCTCTCAGGAACAGTTTCTGGTGTTCTCAATTTTTTTAATAACCACCGACCTTTTTAATTTGTAACTGTGTTAGGTTAATATAAAAATATGGGAGATTCAAAAGAAATTAAAGTCGCAATCAACGGCTTTGGACGAATAGGTCGTGTTTTTTTTAGGTTGGCTTGTGAAAATTCAGAAATTAAAGTCGTAGCCATTAACGATTTGGCTGAGAGAAATAATCTTGAATATCTTTTAAAATACGACACCTCTTATCCAAAGTGTTCTTCAAAATGTGAAGAATTATTGAGGGAGGTTCAGTTTTTTAATGAACCCGATCCTCATTATTTACCTTGGGGAGATTTAGAGATAGATGTGGTAATTGAAGCCACGGGTTTTTTTAATACCTATCAAAAGGCGAATACTCATCTTGAAGCAGGCGCAAAAAGGGTTATCTTAACAGCGCCTATTAAAGGTGGAAAAAACTCAGGGGTGGTGAATACTCCTAAGGCAGAAGTTCCTGATTATGGTATTTCAGGGAAGACTATTTTGATGGGGATTAATGATGAGGAATTAAAAGATTGTCAGATTAGTGCGAATGGTTCTTGTACTACTAATGCGGTTAGCCCTGTTTTACAAATTCTTGATCAAAGGATTGGAGTAGAAAAAGCAATTTTAAATGCGGTTCATTCTTATACTTCAACTCAAAAATTAGTTGACTCTCCTAATAAAGGAGATTTTAGGAAGGGGAGAGCTGGTGCGCAGAATATTATTCCCACTAGCACAGGGGCGGCGATAGCGACGACTTTGGTCATTAAAAATTTGGCAGGAAAATTTGATGGTATGGCGATGAGAGTTCCGACAGTGTTGGGCTCAATTGTGGATTTAACTTTTATTGCTAAAAGAGAAACCAGTGTGAAGGAAATTAATTCAATTTTAAAAGAGGCCAGCCAAGAAGATAGGTGGCAAGATATTTTTTCTACAACAGAGGAACTAATTGTTTCTTCGGATATCATTGGTAATCCCTTCGCTTCTATTGTAGATTTATCTTTAACTAAAGTGATTGGGGGAAATTTGGTTAAAGTTTTAATTTGGTATGATAATGAAATGGGTTATGCCAAGACTCTAGTCAAACATTTGATTTCTATACGAAATCAGATGTTTGACTAAAGTTCATAGTTCATAGTTCATAGTTCATAGTAAGATGAATATATCTAAGACATTTAAGGAGTTGATAGTTTGGCAAAAATCGGTAGAATTATCTGTTCGGATATATAAACTTACTAGGAAATTTAGTAAAGATGAAAAATTTGGTCTAGTTAGCCAATTAAGAAGGGCTTGTGTATCAATTCCATCAAATATTGCAGAAGGATCAAAAAGAGGAACAAAAAAAGATTTTATTCAATTTTTACGAATAGCCAGTGGTTTGGCAGCTGAAGTGGAAACTCAACTTATAATATCTAAACAACTTTATTCGGAAATTGATTTTAGTGAAGAATTAAATCTTTTATTAGAAATACAAAAAATGCTTACAGTTTTAATTAGAAGCATACAATAAAAAACTATCAACTATGAACTATCAACTACCAACTAAAATTTTAATTGCATCAGACCATGCTGGGTTTGAGTTAAAAAGAGTGCTTATTCCATATCTTATTGAATTAGGTTATGAAGTTGAAGATAAAGGTCCTTTTGAATACCATTCTGAAGATGACTATCCTGATTTTATTGCTCCTGTAGCTGAAGAGGTGTCAAGAAATAGTGAAGTGAAGGCTATTATTATTGGTGGCTCAGGTCAAGGAGAAGCCCTTGTTGCCAATCGCTTTAAGGGAGTGCGAGCAGTTGTTTATTATGCTCATAATCTTAATCTGATTAAACTTTCTCGGGAACATAATGATTCTAATGTTTTATCATTAGGAGCTTGTTTTCTTTCAGAGAAGGAAACTAAGGAAGCAGTTAAACTTTGGTTAGAAACTGGATTTTCTGGTGAACCTCGACATCTTCGCCGTCTGCAAAAGATCAATTTACTTAGCGCTCCAAGCGCTAAGTAAACTGTGGATAACTTATGAAAAATGAAAATATAGAAATAATTCCAGCTATTTTGCCAAAGGATTTTGATGAATTAGAGCGGAAATTGTCTCTTTTAAAAGATGTTTTTTTAATTCTGGGGGAGAAGGAAAAACCAATTGTACAAATAGACATTTGCGATGGGGTATTTGTTTCAACGAAAACTTGGCCCTATCTCACTGGAGAATTCATTGAACAATTATTAGCCTTTGGTGATGATTTTGATTTTGAAATTGATTTATTTGTTCGGGATCCCGATGTTGCAGTTTTTGGTTGGCAAAAAATAAGGGTGAAAAGAATCGTTTTACATATTGAAAGTTTAACAACAGATGGTTACACAAATATTTTTGAAAATGCCGAGGTTGAAAATACGAAATTTGGTTTTGCTGTAAACTTAGGAACTCCTATTAAAGATCTGGACCAATATGTTAGAGATGCTGATTTTTTTCAGTTTATGGGAATTGATAGAATAGGTCATCAGGGAGAGAAGTTTAATAAGGGGGTGCTAAAAAAAATAAAAGTTTTTCATCGGGATAATTCGAGTGTTTTAATTTCTGTAGATGGTGGGGTTAATTTAAAAAATGGAAAAGATTTAGCGAAGACCGGAGCAAAGCGTCTCGTGGTTGGTTCAGCGCTTTTTGGTGAGAATGACGCGGAAGAGATAGCTAAAGTGCTTAAAAAATTCAGGAGAATTCATCCTATTAAATAAACAAAACAATTTATCAAAAAATATTTAAAACTTATCATGGAGAAACATTTATTAGAAAAAGAATCAGATTATATTTAACAGGGTAAACCCTGTTAAATAATTTTATTAAAAAATAAAATTAAGATTTGACAAGGAGGATAATTAAAAAAAGATGTTATAAATAATAATAAGGATGATGAAAGTTGAATCTTGTTTAACAGAGTAAATTATGGAAATTAAGAATAAAATTGAAGACTTAGAAAAAAAAGCGGTTATTGTTCGTAACGAAGTGGTGGCGATGTTGAAACAAGCTGGTTCGGGGCATACTGCTGGTTCGTTAAGCATGGTTGAGATTTTTGTGGCAATGTATTTTAATATTTTGAAATACGACCCACAAAATCCAGATTGGGAAGAAAGAGACCGTTTAATTCTTTCTCATGGGCATACTTGTCCAGCTTTGTATGCAACTTTAGCCGAAGTTGGTTTTTTTCCAAAAACAGATTTACTTTCTTTAAGAGTGTTTGGGTCGGCTTTGCAGGGTCACCCACATCGAGAATGGTTAAAAGGAATTGAAACAAGTTCTGGACCTTTGGGGTCTGGACTTTCTCAAGCTGTCGGGATGGCGTTGGCTGATCGGATTGATTATTTTTCTAGTCAAGATCCTCAAAGCGAAAAGAAATTTTTTTATTGTTTAATGTCAGATGGGGAAATGCAGGCAGGACAAGTTTGGGAGGCTTTAATGTTGGCTGGTAAAGAAAAATTGGCTAATCTAATTGCAGTGATTGATAGAAATGGAATTCAGATAAGTGGTCAGACAGAAGAAGTGATGCCGTTGGAACCACTACGGGATAAGTTAGAAGTTTTTAATTGGCAAGTTTTAGAGATAAATGGACATAATTTTGAGCAAATATTAGAAGCGGTAGAAACGGCCAAAAAAAATAGTAACTTACCACTTGAGGAAAAAAGACCAACGATAATAATTGCTCACACTGTGCCGGGAAAAGGTTTTTCTGAGTTTGAGAATGATTATCACTGGCACGGGAAAGTCCCTGTTAAATCTTCGTGATTGCTGAAGTGTGGAAAAAATATGAAAGAAGGACAAAAAAAAGTTTTTGTGGGGGCCTCTGGGGGAGTTGATTCTTCTACCGCTATCGCTCTTTTAAAGAAACAAGGTTACGCTGTAACGGGTGTCTTTATTAAGGTTTGGCAACCTGATTTTGTAGAATGTCAATGGAAAGAAGACCGTTTAGATGCTATGAGAGTTTGTGCAACTTTAGGTGTTGATTTTTTGGATTTAGATTTAGAAGAAGAGTATAAAAAAGAGGTCTTTGATTATATGGTTGATGAGTATAAGAAAGGAAGAACGCCTAATCCTGATGTAATGTGTAATAAAAAAATTAAGTTCGGGGCTTTTCTTAATTTTGCCTTAAAGAATGGAATTGACTATATAGCGACTGGACATTATGTCCGTCTAAACCACTTAGCGCTTGGAGCGCTAAGTGGAAAATCACTTAGCGCTCCAAGCGCTAAGTGGGAGGCTAAGGGGAGTGTCAGGAGGGAATTGTTGGCTGGAGTGGATAAAAACAAGGACCAGTCTTATTTTTTGTGGACATTGACACAGGAACAGTTGAAACACTGTTTGTTTCCTATCGGTGAATATGAGAAGAAGGAAGTCAGAAAATTAGCTCAAAGTTTTAAATTACCAACGGCTCAAAAAAAAGACAGTCAAGGTTTGTGTTTTGTGGGAAAAGTAGATATGAAGGATTTTTTACAAAGATTTATCCCCCAGAAGAAAGGGGATGTTTTAAATGAAGAAGGAGAAGTTATTGGTAAACATGATGGTATTTTTTATTATACGATTGGGCAAAGGCACGGTTTTTTAGTCACGAAAAAAGGAGTGGACGACAAACCTTATTATATTATTGCAAAAGATTTAGAGAAAAATGTTTTGGTTGTTTCCAATAAAAAGGAATCAGGAGGTGTCCGACACCTACTAGTGAAAATTGGAGGGGTTAATTGGATTTCGGGAAAGAGGCCAAATTTGGATAGAAAATATCAAGCCAGAATTAGGTATCGTCAATCATTAAAGGATTGTAATTTAAAGGAAAAAAACGGTGTAATGGTGGTTGAATTTAAGGAATTTCAAAATGTGGCGAAAGGTCAATCAATTGTGGTTTATGATGGAGAAGTCTGCTTAGGCGGTGGAGTCGTTAAATAAAACAAAACTTTAAGAAAGTTTTGTTTTATTTAAATTTTCAATTTCTAATTTCTAATAATTTCAAGTGAGGATTTATAGAAATAAATATTTTAATTTTATTTCTATATAATCCGAATGATGGAATTATATGTTTGCTTCATATTTTCAAACAATGACAAAATTTATCAATGTTTGAATTTTGCAAAAATCCTAAATTGGGAGGTCCGATCTCCCAATATACTAGAGGAGGATGTTTTCTAATTTTGTAGGGTTTGTTATAATAGATAGATGGAAAGTTACAAAGAAATTTACATTACCAAAGCGAATGGTGAACGGGAGGTGTTTGATAGCAAGAAATTAGAAAGTTCTTTGAGAAGATCGGGGACAAATTCAAAAGTAATTGCTGAAATTGTTAGTCTTATCCAAGAAAAGTTGGCTGATGGGATGACGACAGCGGAAATTTATCGCGAAGCTTTTAGAATTCTAAATGAGATAGAGGAGACTTCTATTGCTGTTAAATATTCAATTAGAAAAGCTGTTATGGAGTTAGGTCCAGATGGATTTTCTTTTGAGGATTTTATTGGGGCGATGTTTAAAGCTATGGGATATAAGGTGAAATTAAGACAGACTATCAAAGGTTTATGTGTTTCTCATGAAGTTGATATTATTGCTCAGAATGATAAAGATTTTTTAATGGCTGAAGTTAAATTTCATAATAGACGGGGGTTAAAATCAGATTTGAAAGTTATTCTTTATGTGAAAGAAAGGTTTGATGATCTCGCTAAAAGTGAATTTTGGCAAAATGTAGATAAAAATTTAAAGAAAAGTTTTTGGCTGATAACTAATACTAAATTTACTACCAAAGCTATTCAGTATGCTGAATGTTGCCCTGGTTTAAGGTTAATGGGGTGGAATTATCCTGAAGGGGAGAGTTTAAATGAATTTATAGACAATGCAAAATTGTATCCTTTGACTTGTTTGGAATCTTTGAGCCACTATGATAAAAAATTATTTTTAAAAAATAATATTGTGTTATGTCGGGAACTTCAACAAGGGGGGGAAAGATTGTTCAATTTAGTAGGCCTTTCAGCCGAAAAGAGAGAAGATGTCTTAAAAGAGATTGAAAATTTATTAGCTATAAAAAAATAAATAAAAATTTTTATGGATTATTTTAAAAATTTGAAAAATAAGATTTTAGATATTGAAAATTGGTTAAAAAAAGAATTTTCCAATATCAGAACAGGGTTGGCTTCAACCGCAATTCTTGATAAAGTTAGGGTGGAAAGTTATGGAGTCTTGACACCGATTGACCAAGTGGCTAGTATAACCACAGAAGATGCCAAAACAATTCGCATTAAACCTTGGGAGGCATCTCAGATTAAGGTAATTGAAAAAGCTCTTATGGGGTTTGATTTAGGAGTTTCTGTGACCGTTGACGAGAAAGGAATTAGATTATCTTTTCCAGAGTTAACCAGTGAAAGAAGACAGGATTTTGTAAAGATTGCCAAAGATAAATTAGAGCAAGCCAAAATATCTTTAAGAGGAGAGAGGGATGAAACTTGGGGAAGTATTCAGGTAAAAGAAAAGGAGGGTGAAATAAGTCAAGATGACAAATTTAGATTAAAAGATGAAATGCAAAAAATTATAGATGATGTTGGGGAGAGGTTGGTGAGTTTATTTGAGAAGAAAGAGAGGGAGATACTAAATTAATTTTCAATTTCTAATTTCTAATTTCTAAACAATGTCTAATTTTTTAATTTTTAAACTTGACGAAATTTGCTTTGCAAATTTTCGTGTTTGAAAATTGAGTCATTGAAAATTGTTTGAAAATTGAAAACTGAAAATTAGAAATTTTTTATATTATGTCAATTTTAATTTTTATAATAATATTAGGAATTCTTATTTTTGTCCATGAATTGGGACATTTTATTTTTGCTAAAAAAACAGGAATGTTAGTCGAAGAGTTTGCTATTGGTTTTCCGCCGAGGATTTTTAGTTTTAAGAAGGGAGAAACGAAGTATTCAATTGGGCTTATTCCGATTGGGGGTTTTGTGAAAATTTTAGGAGAGGAATATGATGACTCTAAACTTCCAGTTGGACAAGGGGGAAAAGAAGTTCAAGAATCTAAAGACTATAAAAGAAGATTTACGAATCGTCCGAAATGGGCTCAAGCAGTCGTTCTTTTGGCGGGGGTTTCTTTTAATTTTTTATTAGCTTGGTTATTTATTTCAGTTGGTTTTATGTCAGGGTTGCCAGTTTCAGTTAATGAATTTGAAGGCGAAATAATTAAGGATTCAAAACTTATTTTGATTGATGTTTTGCCAACTTCTCCGGCTGGGGAAGCGGGCTTGAAAACTGGTGATGTTATTTTATATTTGGAGACTAAAGGTGGTCTTGATGCGATTCAAAATTTTGGTGGAACAGAAGTGGTGGAGGATTTTATTGCTTCTCATGGTGGTCGTGAAATAGAAATTTTTTATAAAAGAGGAGATGAGACTGCTCTTGCTCAGCTTGTTCCTAAAGAGGGGATTGTTAATGGAAAACCGGCTATTGGTGTGTCATTTGGAATGATAGGAACTGTTCAGTTTGGTTTCTTGCGTGCGGGTTGGGAAGGTTTAAAAACAACCTTCTCGCTGACAGTGGCGACCGCTGTTGGTTTATTTTATTTTGTGGTGGGTCTGATTACTGGTACGGCTGATTTATCTCAAATTTCTGGTCCGGTGGGGATTGTCTCCATGGTAGGAGAGGCGTTCAATTTTGGTTTTGTTTACTTACTTAGTTTTATTGCTTTGATTTCTATAAACTTGGCGGTGATTAATTTAATACCCATTCCGGCTTTAGATGGAGGGAGAATTTTATTTGTTTTGGTTGAGACCGTTAAAGGTTCTCCATTAAAGTCGAAGACAGCCAATTGGCTTAATTTAGCAGGTTTTGTCGCTTTGTTGCTTTTGATGTTAGTTATCACCTTTAGTGACATTTTGAAGTTTTTCTAAAAAAATTTAAATTGTGGCTATGCGATAGCCACAAATAAATAGCCACAAATATAGAAGTTGTGGCTATGCGATAGCCACAAATCTCGGGGCTCCGATCCTAAACCCGTCCGTCCGGGTCGGACAAGGGAAGTCTGTTTGGGGAAGCTTGTTTGCGTTTTTTTCTAAAGTAAAATTTGAGATTGTGGCTTTTGACCAAACTAATAGAATAGGTTATCATTAAGGTGATGCGACAAACTAATTTATTTACAAAAACAAGAAAGGAGGTCCCTAAAGATGAGAGAGCAAAAAATGCTAAATTGCTTATTCAAGCTGGTTATATAAATAAGGAGATGGCGGGGGTTTATTCTTTTCTGCCTTTGGGGTTGTTGGTGCTAAAAAAAATTGAAGAGATTGTGAGGGTAGCTATGAATACTTTGGGGAGTCAGGAACTTTTGATGTCATCTTTACACCCTAAAGAAAATTGGGAGAAAACTGGAAGGTGGAATACTTTGGATGTCCTTTATAAAGTTACTGATTCTCTTGAAAGAGAAACAGCCCTAGGTCCGACACATGAAGAAATAGTGGTGCCTTTAGTAAAACCATTTATTTCTTCTTATCGGGATTTACCTTTTTCTGTTTATCATTTTCAAAATAAGTTTAGGATGGAAGTAAGAGTCAAATCGGGAATTTTAAGGGGGAGGGAATTTTTAATGAAAGATCTTTATTCTTTTCATAGTGATAAAGAAGATTTTGAAAAATTTTATGAAAGGGTTAAAAAAGTTTATTTAGATATTTTTGAAAAAGTTGGTTTGGGTGAATTGACGCATTTGACTTTTGCTTCGGGGGGGACTTTTTCAAAGTTTTCTCATGAATTTCAAACTATTTCAGAAACAGGGGAAGATGTTATTTATATTTGTAAAAAATGTGGAGTGGCTATCAATAAGGAAATTATTGAAGAGCAACAGGTTTGTCCAGAATGTGGCGGAAGTGATTTAAAGGAAGAGAAATCAGTGGAAGTGGGGAATATTTTTGACTTGAAAACTAAGTTTTCCAAACCATTTGAATTGGAATATAAGGATAGACAAGGGGAAAGGCAAGATGTTTTGATGGGTTGTTATGGAATTGGAATCGGGAGAGTTATGGGGACTGTGGTAGAGGTCTTGTCTGATGAAAAAGGAATTATTTGGCCAGAAACCATTGCCCCTTTTCAAATTCATTTATTAAGTTTAGGACAGAATTCCTCCCAAGGCGGATTAAAGGAAAAAGCTGAGGAAATTTATAAAAAATTGAAAGAAGCAGGCAAGGAGGTTCTGTATGATGACCGAGAGGTTCAGGCGGGAGAAAAGTTTGCTGATGCTGATTTAATTGGTCTCCCTTATCGTGTAGTTGTGAGTGAGAAAAGTTTAAAGGAGGGCGGAGTAGAATTGAAAAAGAGAAACGAAGAAGAAACGAAGATTGTTGGCATTGATGAATTAATAAAATAGAGTTTTTGTTTTTATATAAAATTTTAAAATGAAAAAAATAAAAAGTCCTAACCATTTCAAAAAAAAGTTTAACAATTTATTTTCCAATGATATTGGGATAGATTTGGGTACAGCAAATACGCTGGTGTATGTACGGGGAAGAGGAATTGTCTTAAATGAACCAACGGTGGTAGCTTTGAATGAAAAAACTGGTCGGGTGGTAGCAGTTGGTAGTCAAGCTCAGAAAATGATTGGGAGAACTCCTTCACACATTACTGCAATTAGACCTTTGGTTGACGGAGTGATTTCTGATTTTGAAATAACAGAAGAAATGATTGCTTACCTTATCAACAAATCACAAAATACCTCAAAAAAAATATTTGGCCCAAGAGTCTTAGTGGGGGTGCCTTCTGGAATTACGAATGTGGAAACAAGAGCTGTTCGTGATGCTGTAAAAAATTCTGGAGCGAGAGAAGTTCATCTTATTGAGGAACCGATGGTGGCAGCTATTGGAAACCGTTTGCCAATCAAAGATGCCGTCGGGAGTGTTATTATTGATATTGGGGGTGGAACTACTGATATAGCTGTGATTTCTTTGGGAGGGATTGTTAACTCAAAAAATTTACGGGTGGCAGGAGATAGATTCAACGATGATATCATTCAATATGTTAGAAATAAATTTAAAATTTTGATTGGAGAGAAAACAGCAGAACGGTTAAAAATTGATATTGGGTCTGTTTTGCCTTTAGATGAACCATTAGAAGCGACAATGCGAGGAAGAGATTTAGTAACAGGGTTACCGAGAGAAATAAGAATAAATGACACTCATATCAGGAAAGCAATTTCTCAATCCCTTGTTTTGTTGTTAGATTCTGTTAAAGAAGTTTTAGAAATAACTCCTCCTGAGATTATCTCTGATATATTGAATAGAGGGATTTTTCTTACTGGGGGAGGTGCCATGATAAAGCAATTGGATGCTTTGTTAAGTGAAGTAGTAAAAGTCCCTGTCTATATTACTGATGATCCGTTGACCTCAGTGGCGAGAGGGACAGGGATTGTCTTGGAGGATTTAAATGATTATAGGGAAGTTCTTATTCAAGATGAAGATGGTATACCTCTTAAAGAATAACAAAAATAGTGGAAATAAAAAAAAATTGATTTTTTTCAGTTTGGTTTTAGTATTAATCATCTGTTTTTACTGGGGAGGGTTGTTTTTTTTAGAGAAACCTTTGCAGTATGTTGGTCGCCCTTTGTGGAGTTTAAAAAATTATTCTATTGAGATTGTTTCAAATATTGGAACTTTGGTTAGAACAAAAGAGAGTTTATCTAATGAAAATGACGAATTAAAAAGAGAATTGAATTTAATAAATTCTAAACTTTTATTATCTCAAATTTTGTTAAAAGAAAATAATGAGTTGAAGGATTTATTAGGGGGGAAAGAAGAAAATCAAAAATTTATTTTAGCGAATGTTTTAGTTAAACCGAATTTATCACCTTATGATTCTCTGATTTTAGATATCGGGACAAGTGATGGGGTTAAAAAAGGGGATAAAGTTATTGTTAACAACAATATTGTTATCGGCGAATTAGAATATGTTTATTTGAAAACGGCTAGGGCCCGCCTGTTTTCTTTCCCGAATGAATCTTTGGATGTGGCGGTTGGTTTTGATAAAATAATTGGGACAGCGAAAGGAAAAGGAGGTGGTAATTTTGAAGTAAAATTTCCTCGAGATGTAGTTTTCACGGAGGGGGATGTGGTCGTTTTGCCAGAAATGGATTTATTAATTTTGGGAGCAATAGAGAGTATTTTAACTACACCGGAGGACCCTTTACAAACACTTCTCTTTAGAACTCCGATAAATATTTTTGAATTAAGATGGGTTCAAATTCTCCAAGAATAATAGTTAATATTTTTTTATTTGTAGGGGTTTTTGTCTTTCCTTGGTGGTTGTTTATTATTTTTGTTGTTATTTCTTTTTTTCTGTTTCAATCTTTTTATGAGGGTTTGATTTTTGGGTTGTTTTTTGATTTGGTTTATTTTACTCCAAGGGAATTATTTTATAATTTACCCGTTGTGTTTATACTATTATTGCTTTTCTTTTTATTGTCGGAGTTGTTTAATAGGCAATTAAGAGTTGGAAACCAATTGTGATTTTTAGAAAAAAAACAAAATTATTTAGGAAACCAAGAAAAACTAGTGGAGAGATAACTCCAGATAATATTTTTCTTGATTCAAAAAATTTACCCAAATTTGATGAGGACCAATTTGAGGGAAGGATAGAAAAGGCTATTTCTAAAAAGGTCGTTATTTTGATAGGGAGTTTTTTTGTATTGGTGTTGTCAATTTATTTATACCGAATTGGGGGCCTGCAATTAGTAAAAGGAGCTGATTTTTTGGTTAGAAGTGAAAATAATCACTTACAACATTCTACCATTTTTGCTGAAAGGGGAGTTATTTTTGACAGAAATGGTTTGGAACTGGTCCGTAATTCCTCCTTTCAAGACGAGAATCAGGAGTTCTTTAAAAGGGAATATCCTTCCTATCGGGGGGTGGCTCATATTTTAGGTTATCTGAGTTATCCCTTGAAGGACAAGAACGGAAATTATTATCAGAATGAGTCCATTGGCAAAAGTGGTGTAGAAAAGTTTTTTAATGAAAAATTAAGTGGAAAGAACGGTTTGAAAATTATTGAAAAAGATGCTCTTTTAGAAACAAAATCAGAATCAATTATTCAATTACCAAAGAAAGGGGAGAGTCTTTTTCTTTCTATAGATGTTAGGGTCCAAGAAGTTTTTTATGATTTTATTTCAAAGTTGTCTGATGAGGTTGGTTTTGGTGGTGGGGCGGGGGTGTTGATGGATGTAAATAATGGTGAGATTTTAGCAATGGTGAGTTATCCAGAGTATAGTCTTGAGATTATGTCTAATAGTAAAGATGAAAAAGAAATTGCAAAATATACTCTGGCGGAAAGCAATCCTTTTTTAAATAGAGCCACGATGGGGTTATACACCCCCGGTTCTATTGTTAAACCATTTTTGGCGGTAGCAGCTTTAAATGAGGGGGTGATTAGTCCCAATAAAAAAATATTAAGCACCGGTTCCATTTCTCTTCCCAACCCTTACTTCCCAGAGAAAAAATCTGTTTTTAATGATTGGAAAGCTCATGGGTGGGTAAATATGAGAGATGCCATTGCTGTTTCTTCAGATGTTTATTTTTATGAAGTAGGGGGTGGTTTTGAAGATCAAATCGGGTTAGGGATTGAAAATATCAATAAGTATATTAAATTATTTGGTTTTAGCGAAGAGACTGGGGTAGAGGGTTTTTTGGAAGAAAGGGGAATTGTGCCCAACCCCGAGTGGAAAGCTAAAATGTTTGAGGGAGAAGAGTGGACAATTGGGGATACCTATCATACCTCCATTGGACAATATGGTTTTTTGATAACCCCTTTACAAGCAGTTAGGGCTACGGGGGCAATTGCTAATGGGGGGAAATTATTTCGGCCAACTATTATTAAAAAGGATACGAATAATAAAAATTATGAATTAATTCCTATTAGCGACGATTATTTTCAAGTCGCGAGAGAGGGGATGCGACAGGCAGTGACAGGGGGAACGGGGGCTGGACTTTTTTTACCTTTTATTGAAGTTTCAGCTAAGACGGGGACAGCTGAGATTGGGACAAAAAAGGCGAAGGTGAATTCTTGGGTAATTGGTTTTTTCCCGTCGGTTAATCCTCGTTTTGCTTTTACCGTGATGATGGAAGGGGGTCCTGTGGAAAATCAAATTGGTGGTTTGTATGTAATGAGACAATTATTGGAGTGGATGAAAATTCATACTCCAGAATATTTAGAGTAGTTTTTAGCAATAGTTGCAGGTGTTAAATGAATAACCTTAGAAATGTAAATAAAATTTTGTACCCTTTTTGGACGACCGTCCAAAAAAGGTACCAAGGAGATATAAAAAAGATAGATTTAAAAAAAGTTTTTAAAAAATATGGAAAGAGTTCCTGTTAAGAAAATAATTTTAACAACAATAGCTGTGGCTGGAGTTTTGAGTGTTGCTGTGTTGGCTCCTAATGTGTTGCAGGTAATTAAACAGTTTTCTGGTAGAGAGGGCTATAGAAAGAAAAAGTATCTAAACAATTCTGTAGGGCGATTGTTAAAAAAAGGTTATGTAAAATTCGAAGTAAATGATAATGGTAAAAAATTTTTAAGATTAACACAAAAAGGGGAAAAAGAAGTTTTGAAATATCAGCTGGGTGATTTAGAGATTAAAAGACCAAAAAAGTGGGATAAAAAATGGAGGGTAGTTATTTTTGATATTAAAGAGAAAAGAAGAAAGGTAAGAGATTTATTGAGATCAACTTTAAATCGATTAGGTTTTGTAAAATTGCAAAATAGTGTTTGGGTTTTTCCTTATGATTGTGAGGAATTAGTGGTAATGCTTAAATCGAATTTATTTTTAGGAAAAGATGTTTTGTATATGACAGTAGATAATATAGAAAATGATAAATGGTTGAAAGAAACTTTTGGCTTAGTTAAATTAGTAAAGAAGAAAAAAGAAAAGTAATAAACAAATAAACAATTTAGATAAATTCATAAAAACTTAGAGGATAGAAATGTACCCTTTTCGGACGGTCGTTCAAAAAGGGTACCAAGGAGGTATAAAAAAGATAGATTTAAAAAAATGTATCTTATCAATTTACTCTTAATATAACTTACTCTTATATAACAATATAACATAACGGTTTGTTTTTTTAGGGTTAATATATTAAAATAGAGAAAAGTTTATAATATAAATAATGACCCTAAGCTACTTCAATGGTAGAGGGTAAGGCTAAAACATTAAAAATGTTCGCCTAAAGAAAAAATTGTGGAAAACGAAAAAGAATATTTAACCAAAGATAGGTATAAAGAGTTGATGGAAGAACTTGATTGGTTACAGACTGGTCGAAGGAAGGAATTAGCGGATAATTTGAGGGAAGCAATGACTTTGGGTGATTTGAGTGAAAATGCTGAATATCATCAAGCCCGAGAAGATCAAGCTAGTGTAGAAAAAAGGATTACAGAGTTAGAAGTTATTTTAAAAAATGCTGTTATTGTCAAACAAAATAAGTTTGATGTAGTTAGTGCTGGGGCGACTGTCGTTGTGCAAAAAAAAGAGAGTGGGGAGAACAGAGAATTTTATATTGTTGGAACTCAAGAGGTAGATATGGAAAAAAATAAAATTTCTGTGAGTTCTCCTTTGGTGCAAGCGATGCTAGGTAAAAGGGAGAAAGAATCTTTTATTTTTAAATCACCCAAGGGGGTGCAGGAGTATAAAATAATTAATATCAAGTAAAAACTGTAGGGGGATTTTTCCCCTAAAAGCTATCAACTAATAACTAATAACTAATAACTAATAACTAACAACTAAAATATGGCTTCTTTAGATGAAATCCGAAAAACAAGGTTAGAAAAAAAGGAAAAATTGGAAAAGTCTGGTCTTGATCCTTATCCCGCTCGAGTTGATTTTGATTTTTCTTTAAAAGAAGTTTCTGATAATTTTGAAGAGGGTAAACAAGTAAAGATTGTGGGGAGGGTAATGTCGCTTCGTTCTCAAGGAGTGTTAATTTTTTTTGATTTATTTGATGGGACTGATAAGATACAATGTTTAATTAAAAAAGGTGAAATTAAGGAAGATCAGTTTGAACTTTTCGCTGAAACTGTTGATATCGGCGATTTTGTTTTAATTGAAGGGAAACTCTTTATAACAAAAAAGGGTCAGCCAACCGTAGCTGTGTCTAATTGGAAAATGTTAACTAAAAGTTTAAGACCTCTTCCAGAAAAATGGCATGGGATTAAAGATGTAGAAGAAAGATACAGAAAAAGGTATTTGGATATTTTAATGAATCCAGAAATTAAAGCTTTATTTATTAAAAAAGCCAGTTTTTGGAGAGGAGTAAGAAAGTTTTTTGAGGAGCAGGGTTTTGTTGAAGTAGAAACACCAATTTTGGAATTAACTACCGGAGGGGCGGAAGCTCGACCTTTCAAAACTCATCATAATGATTTTGATATTGATTTATATTTAAGAATTTCTGTCGGTGAGTTATGGCAAAAGAGATTGATAGCAGCTGGTTTTAATAAAATCTTTGAAATAGGAAAAGTGTTTAGAAATGAAGGAACCAGTGCGGAGCATTTGCAGGAGTTTACTAATTTGGAGTTTTATTGGGCCTTTGCTGATTATAAAAAAGGAATGGAATTAGTTAAAGAAATGTGTCGTAAAATAGCTCAAGATGTTTTTGGAACTACTAAATTTAAAGTAGAGGGTTACGAAGAATTTGATTTAGCTAATGAATGGGTTGAAATTGATTATACTCAAGAAATTCAAAAACAAACGGGGATTGATATTTGGTCAGCTTCAGACGGAGAGATTAAAAATAAATTGAACGATTTTGGGGTAAAATACTCTGGTGGAGAAAATAGAGAAAGATTGATAGATGCTCTTTGGAAATATTGTCGTAAAAAGATTGTTGGTCCGGCCTTCTTAATCAATCATCCAAAACTGGTTGCTCCTTTAGCCAAGTCCAAAGGAGAGAGTCCGAATGTAGTGGAAATGTTTCAACCGATTATAGTTGGTTCAGAAATAGGGAGAGGCTATTCGGAATTAAATGACCCAGTTGATCAGAAAGAAAGATTTGATAAACAACAAGAATTATTAAGAGCGGGGGATGAGGAAGCGATGATGTCTGATGATGAATTTGTAGAGATGTTGGAATACGGGATGCCTCCTACCTGTGGGTTTGGTTTTGGGGAACGATTATTTTGGATATTGGCTGGTGTGTCTGGACGAGAAGGAACTCTCTTTCCTTTAATGAGACCGAAAAAATAAAAAATAAAAATTAGGTTGGAAAAATGGCTCTTCTGAGATTTTTTCATTTTCTTTCTAGATATAGTTGATTTTAGGGGAAGTTTTTGGTAGTATTAACCCTATTAAATAGTTTTATTTTTTCAAAATAAAATTAAGATTTAACGGACATAATAGATAGATAATAGCGAGGTAATTAGATTAGATACTATTAGCAATTAAATTGTTGGTTAAATAAGGAGTTAAATCTCATTTAGCAGGGTAAATATGTTAAAAATTAGATTACAAAGAGTTGGAAGAAAACATGACCCTTCTTATCGGGTTATTTTAACTGATGCCAAGCAAGGTCCTAAAAGCGGTAAGTTTATTGAGAATCTTGGCTGTTATGATGCCCGTAGAGATGTGAGGGAAGTGAAGGGAGACAGAGTGAAATATTGGATTGGAAAAGGAGCTCAAGTTTCTGATACGGTTCATAATATTTTAATCAATGAAAAAGTGATTGAAGGCAAAAAAATAAATGTTTTGCCTAAAAAAACACCGATTAAAAAAGAGATTTCAAAAGAACCCGAAAAGGTAGAAAAGGAAGAAGAAAAAGTTAAAGAAGAACTTCAAGAGGAAACAGAAGGAGAAGTCAACATCAATATAGGGGAAATTGATGAAAAGGTGGAAGAATAGATTTTGATTGACTAAGTTCACATACATATTGCACTCATTAAATAAATGGGGGCATGAGAATTCAAAGCAAATATAAGGGGATCAGAGGATTTATCACAGTGCACAATGATGCGTTAAGATACGCATATATGATTA
>Ga0210057_1002866_pt1 | contig 24256 bp, 27 predicted proteins | sample CryGeyCG2114_010_2_FD_183968 | JGI IMG/M metagenome (GOLD analysis project Ga0210057, IMG submission 183968) | Groundwater microbial communities from aquifer - Crystal Geyser CG10_big_fil_rev_8/21/14_0.10 (SPAdes) (version 2) | ecosystem: Environmental > Aquatic > Deep subsurface > Groundwater ...
CTTATGGATGACTGGAAGACGGATGCTGAAAATGGTGGTATAATAGAAGGAAATGAGACAATCGGCGAGGATACGTCGCTAGGTCCTATAAAAATAAATGGCGACCTAAATTTAGTTAATAACGCAACATTAACAATTGAAGGGACAGTCTACGTGACCGGCAATATTACATTTAATAATAACATAAACGTAGAACTTGCGAGTTCTTATGAAAATAAAAGCGGAATAATTATTGCCGATGGTACCATAACACTAAAAAACAATATATTATTTAGTGGCGCGGGCGATGGTAGCTATATAATATTAATCTCTGCATTAAACGATACCGTAAACGATGCTATTGTTTTATATAATTATTCTGACGCATCTATACTATACGCTCCTCATGGAATAATAAATCTGGTAAATAACGTCAGTCTCCATCAAGCGTCGGCTTATAAACTCAATCTATCAAATAATGTCGAGTTGCATTACGAGACCGGACTAACTGATATATCCTTTTCCTCAGGTCCATCAGGTGGCTGGTCAAAAATAAAAGGAACTTGGCAAATAATAGAATAAACATAAATATAACTATGCTTTTACAACCAAAAACAGTAGCTTTTGGTTTAGATATAGGGGGAGAAAGCGTAAAAATTGCTGAAATTAAACGTGCTAAAAATATCAAGGGCGAGGAATCGCTGGTTTTGACGTCTATAAATAAAGTCCCCCTTGATCATCACGCTATCTTAAATGGTGAAATAAAAAATCCCACTCTTGTAATTGAGGCTATAAAAAAATGTGTCAAAACAGCGCGTGGAAGATTTTTAAAAACAGCAGCCATAGTTTTATCAATACCGGAATCGCAATCGTATTATAAAGTAATCAAAATGCCACAAGATAAACAAGCGTGCGATATATATAAATTTTTAGAGGGTGTATTAAGTAAGCATTTTCCAATAGAAAATAATGATTTATATTTTGACTGGCAACTTTTGTCAAAAGAAGTAATGGCTGTTGCTGGTGCTTCAAAAAATATTATTGATTCTTATACAAATGTAATTGAGCAGTCTGGGTTAATTCCTGTTGCTATGGAAACAGAAAGCGCTGCAATTACAAGAGCGCTTGTAAGTAATAGTGTGAAAACAAATGCAGTTTTCATGGATCTTGGTGCAAGCCATTCTTCTATAATAGTAGTCCAAAATAACTATCCTATATTTACATTGAGTATTCCCCTTTCCGGAAATGCAATGAGTGAAGAAATATCAAGACTTCAAAAAATACCATTTGAAAAAGCGGAAGAAATAAAATTAAGCTGTGGTTTTGATATAAAAAAATGCGGACCAAAAACTCAAATAATATTAAATAATATTATTTCATCTTCAACTCAGCAAATTAAGACCGGGCTTCAATATATAGAAAAATATCTAAAATATAAACCAAAAAAAATTTATATTTGCGGGGGTGTATCTTTAACATCAAAAATCGCAGTTATACTATCTGAAAAACTTAAAGTAAAATTTAGACGCGCCAATCCTTTAATAAACATAAAAGTTGATAAAAACTTGGAGACCAAAGACATAGAGCTACTAAAATATACAACCGCTATTGGTCTAGCTATACGTGGTACAGAATAAATATTATAAATTAAGCTATGTTAAAATTAAATTTACTATCCCCGGAAAAAAAAGAACAAGTCGTTCATCAAACGGTGTTTATTTCTATCCAATTTTTTATTTCATGGGCTCTAATCGCTATCTGTGTCGCCGGAATGATTTTGCTGATTACAAAACTTATAATGCAAAATAGCTTTAACCAAGCGGTAAGTCAAAATAGTTTGGTTACTAAAGAATATGGCGAATTAAACCAAAGCGTATATTCACTAAATAAAAGGATTGACTTTCTTGCAAAAATACAAAGCCAATTTATCGTTTGGTCACCAAAAATATCACCGCTTACCAATATGGTGCCCAGTGGTATAGAATTATATGCAATCAACATCACTCATCCGACAAAAGATATACAAATAACCGGAAATGCCGAAACCCGTGACGTACTTTTGGAATTCAAACGCCAAATCGAAGAATCGTCTATGTTGAAAGATATAGTCTTACCCATAGAAAGCTTATTAGAATCTACTGATGTGGATTTTAAAATTACAGCAAAACTAGCAATATGACTTTTATACAAAAAACATTTATTTCAACCATAGTTTTATCTCTTTTTGGGGTTTCTATTTATTTTTTTATTATTCAACCCACTATTGCGGATATAAAAAATTTTAATGATAGGATCCAGATTGAACGTGTATCTTTGGAAAATAAGTATACAAGCAGAAGAAACATAAAAAATATTATCGCTGATGTATCCGAAATAAAAGAACAACTGACAGATATTGAAGATAAAATGATAATAAAAAGTGGCGAAGAGGTAGGATTTATACGCAGTTTAGAGAATATCGCTTCTCTCAATAATTTGGTACAAAAAATAAGCTTACGCCCGACTGATGAGCAAGAAATAAACCTGGCAACAAAGTACAATATAACGATTAATTTAGCTGGTGACTATATAGACACACTGAAATATTTAAGAGATATGGAAGCGTCTGATTTTTATATAATAATCTACGGCGTAAATATTACATCAAATAAAAATAATAAAACCAACGCGGCGTCTTCGGGCAACGTAAAAACTAATTTATACGGATATGTTTATTTTTCCATCTAAAAAACAAAGTAAATTTGGAATAGCAACAATACTGAACTATGTTGTTTGGACCTTTCTAGTTTTAGTACTAATATTTTTTTCCTGGCTATTTTTATTTATTTACAGGCATATCTACGCTGTAGTTGTAGAAGAAACAGCAATCGTTAATTTAAAATCCCAGCTCGTAATAACTAAAGTCCATAAAACCCAGTTTCTTGAAACATTAAAAAGGCTGGAAGAAAAACAATCTCCGGTTATACTTTTAGATTTTTCTAAAATAAAAAATCCGTTCAAAACCCCTAAAGTCAATACGGGCCTATAACGGATTTCTTATGCTATATTTTCGATACCCTTTATTTCGGGTATTTTTTCTTTTATTGATTCAAGCACACCGGCTTTTAGGGTAATCTCTGACATAGGACAATGGACACAGGCTCCGTACAAACGAACCTTAACTATCTTTTTTTCTTCATCAAAATCAACAAATTCAATGTCTCCTCCGTGAGCTTGAATAGACGGCTTTATTTTAGATATTATTTGCTTAAGTTTTTCTTTCATATTAGCGCTTATTTTAGAATAATATTATATTTATACCATAAGTAATGTCTCTTGACAACTTTATATAAGTATGGTAATCTATAATTAACATTAATTTTCCTTAGCTTTAGCTCTAGATTTATTATACTTTTAATAAGCTAATGAAGCTAATAAGCTGATGAAGCTGACTCATGGCACATAAGAAGGCAGGAGGCTCAACTTCGTTAGGACGCGATTCGCAGTCAAAACGCTTAGGCGTAAAACTGTCTGACGGAGCATTCGCTAAAAAAGGCGCGATTATTATAAGACAACGCGGGACGAGAGTTCATCCTGGCGAAAACGTAATGCGCGGAAATGATGATACCCTTTTTGCAAGTGCGGAAGGAACCGTAAAATTCAAAACTAGAAAAAAACGGGCTTTCACCGGAAATTTGCGTCCTATAAAAATAGTAAATGTTGAACCTGTAAAATAAAAATCTCCGACAAGTCGGAGATTTTTATTTTACGATTTTATTAATTTATTCCAGCAATTCTATTGCTTTTTTTAATTGCGGATCTTCGCTCTTCTTATAATCATCTTCCGTATAGTCTACTACATAATTTGGTTCTATCCCCTCACCATCAATAGATGTGCCATTAGGTGTAAGCCAAAGAGCAATTGTTAATTTTAATGCAGACCCGTCCTTATACTCGGTGTAATCTTGTACCGAACCCTTACCAAATGTTTTTTCTCCAACTAAAATCGCTTTATTGTAATCCTTGAGAGCGCCTGCAACTATTTCTGAGCCTGAGGCTGAACCCCTATTTATAAGTACAACTGTTTTAGAATCCTTTAACCGACCCTTACCGTTAGCAGTTAAACCGGTATCCTGACCGTTATTCCGCTCATAAACCACCGGTTCATCAGGAACCCATTCTCCAGCCATAGTAACGGCTGCATCCAAATAACCGCCAGGATTATTACGTAAATCAATAATAATACCCTTGGGATTTTTTAGTATTATTTTTTTAACCATATCATCAAAATCTTTTTTTGTATCATTACCAAATTGCAAAATTTTTACATATGCAAAATCTCCTTCCATACGCCACTGCACACTTTTTATTATTATCTTACCTCTGGTGATTTCTATCTCTTTCGCGCTTGCAAAACCATTTCTGGTAATCGTTAGCTTAACTATTGTTCCGCCCTTACCTCTTATCTGATTTACGGCATAATCAAGTGCAATGCCTTCGGTATTTTTTCCATCAATCGCCAACACTTTATCTCCGGGTAAAAGTCCAGCTTTTTCCGCAGGAGAATCAGATAGTGGTGAAACGATTATCAGTTGATTGTCTTTTATACCCACCTCCGCGCCAATACCTTCAAATTCACCAGCTAAATCCTGCTTAAATTCTTCCGCAACCTTTGGAGGAAAAAATAATGTGTATGGATCACCCAATGAAGCGGCCATTCCTTGCATCGCGCCATAGAACATAGTCACTTCATCTATCGGCGCATGTACATAATCTTTTTTTATTTTCTCCCAAACCTCCCAGAACATTTTAAAATCAACTTCGTCTGTAATTAAAAAATTTGGTTCCGCATCTTTATTAACCAATTGTTTTAGCTCAAATTGTTTGCTTTTATAAAAAAATAAAAATTTTCCGGCGTATATACCAGAGGCAAAAACAACCAATAAAATAACAATACTTAAAAGAACTCCGAGATTGCGGACAAAAAAATTTTTCTTTCCGTGATAATCAATTCTAAATTTACTTTTTTGAAACATAATTATTATAAAATGATATTGCCGGCACTACTCTCTTTTTATTTTTGCTCCGAGTTTATTTAAACGTTCGTCAAACTTTTCATAGCCCCTGTCTAAATTCTCTGACCCGTCAACTATTGTAATACCTTTTGCTAAAAGTCCCGCCAAAACCAAAGTTGCTCCAGCGCGTAAATCAAGACCTTTTATTTCCATTCCCTTAAGAGCCGTCAGTCCTGTAATAAGTACACGATGTGGATCGCAAATGATTGCGTTTGCTCCCATTTTTATAAGCTCGTTAACATAACTCATCCTTCCTTCATAAAGTGGGTCGTGAATTAAACTCGTCCCATTGCATTGAGTCGCTAAAAGACCGAAAGGCGCCTGTAAGTCAGTCGGAAATCCCGGATATGGCAAGGCTTGAAGCTTAAAAGAAGAAAGAGGTTTTTTGAAAAATATTTCTACGCTATTTTTACTCAAGGTTAATCCGGCACCAATACGCTCCAAAAGTTCGTAGACCGCATCAAGATGATTGTGGTCTACTCCTCTCAATTTTAATTTACCCTTTGTAATGAGAGTGGCAACAATAAACGTTCCAGCTTCTATGCTATCCGGTATAACAGTATGTTCGCCACCAAAAAGTTTTTTCACTCCTTTTACAATAATCTTATGTCCTAAATCTTGCTTAATGTTTCCGCCTAACTTATTTAAAAAGTCTATTAAATCAATAACATGTGGCTCAATAGCTGCTGATTTTATTACTGTAATGCCCTTCGCAAGACAAGCAGCCATTATTATATTTTCTGTTGCCGTAACAGAAAACTCAGGCAAAATAATTTCTGCTCCCTTTAACTTCTGAGCGCTTAAAAAAATCTGTTTATTTTTATGTAGAACCTTTGCACCTAATTTTTGAAAACCATATAAATGAGTGTCGATTGGCCTTCTTCCTATTATGCATCCGCCGGGTTCAGGAAGAGATACTCTACCCATACGAGACAAAAGAGGGCCTAAAATTAGAATAGACGAGCGAAGCTTTTGTATCAATCCTACATCAAGCCCTCTAAGTGTAACTTTTTTAGGTAAAACCGTTACTGTATGATTTTTATATGAAATCAAAAAACCAAGCCCTTTTAATATTTGGAGCATTACCCTAACGTCGGATATGTTGGGAATGTTTTTAATGACACATCTTTCTGTTGCCAAAATACAAGCCGCTAAAATCGGCGTAGCGGCATTTTTCATTCCAGAAATTCTTATTTCTCCTTTTAATTTGTGACCCCCTTGTATAATAAGCTTTGACATATTCACTATTATTATATATAGTTGGCTATGAATAGTCAATCATAAAAACAAAATTGAAAATTTTATATGCAACGTAAATATCGTAAAATTATCTTCTTTGTCTTTGCTGTTTTTTTCATAATTAGCATACCGATAATTCTTCTTTATACCGGAGGCTACAGATACAATATAAAGAAAAATAGACTTGAAAAAACAGGTAATCTTGTAGTAAATACCAAAACCAAAGGAGTGACTCTTTATTTAAACGAAAGAAGATTTGAAAATAAAGAAGAATTTAGAATACAGAATATTTTACCCGGAGAATATTTGATAAAAATTATTAAGGAAGGATATTTTGATTGGCAAAAAAAGCTTGCCATAGAGAGCGAAATAACAACTTTCATAAAAGACGTACGGTTATTTAAACAATCCTTACCAATAAATGTTATCGATAAAAATACCAGCACTCTTTTTTATTCTCCAAATGGGAAATTTTTTATAACTGATGTATATTTACAAGAAAGCAACAACTATCAAATTATTATCTTTAATACAGAAACCGAAATATACGAAAAGCTGGCATTGTCAACTAAACCTCTTGTGGATACAGTTTGGTCCGGTGATAGCAATAAATTTGTTATAAAAACATTTTCCGATTATCAGTTATTTGATATAAATCGTGAAAAAATAGAATTACCAAAAATAACAAATATTAAAAAAATAAAGTGGGATGAAAAAAATGGAATGGTATTGTATGCGGAAAATGATAAAGGAATTTATAAAATTGATGCACTTTTTAATACTTCCAATTTATTATACCCACTTATAAAAACTATTGATGATTTTAATATTTCGGGAAATTATCTTTATATCACCGAGAGCTTTTCTTTAAAACAAATAAATCTTAAAGACAGTACGGATATCATCACCATACCCTTAGAAAGAAAAAATTATGTTATTAAAGACCTAATAAATAAAAAAATATTTTTGCTCAATCAGGGCAATAAATTACAAGTTTTTGATCTGCCCCTCAATCAGCTATCAACTCCGATTCTCATGGCTAACGCCAAAGATTTTAATTTATCCGGTAATAGCCTCCTCTATTATGATAATTTTGAGTTATGGACACATAACTTTGACGGGGGAGAAAAAACGCTTATAACGAGAATCGGGGAAAATATAAAAAAAGCCCGCTGGTTAAACGGCTCAGAATATATAATTTTCATCCTTGAAAATAAATTAGAAATTATAGAAATGGACAAGCGCGACCAAAGACAAACAATAGGAATAATAAAGTTTGACGATATCAACGATATGCTGATAACGAAAAATTTTAATATTTATTTTACTGGCCAACTGCAAAATTCAAAAGGTCTATTCAAACTGGAAATTTAACTCTTTTATATCTCTGGCGGCAAGCATATTAGCCTTTAGAAGTGACGGAAATGTTCCTGCGTCAACCCACCATCCGTTCACAATAGAAAAACGCATCGTTCCGTCCTCTATATAAAAATTATTGACATCAGTAATCTCAAGCTCTCCTCTGTCAGAGGGTTTTAGTTTTTTTATAACATCCCAAACACGGTTATCGTACAAATATAGACCCGTCACGGCATACGGACTTTTTGGTGCAAGAGGTTTTTCTTCTATTTTTATAATCTTCTCACCTTCTATTTCCGGTACTCCAAAACGCTCTGGGTCATCCACTCTCTTCAAGAAAACTCTGGCGCCATCTCCTTCTTTTTCAAATTTTTTAATTTCTTCTTTAAAGCAATCCTGATAGATGTTGTCTCCTAAAATCGCAGCTATTTTCTTATTATCGGCAAAATCTTCCGCAAGACCAAGGGCTTCCGCAATACCCCCTGGCTTGTCCTGAATAGTATAAGAAAGATTAAGCCCCAACTCTTTGCCAGAACCTAAAAGTTCTAAAAACTGTCCGGCGTGCCCTGTACCAGAAATTATTAAAATATCTTTTATGCCGGCAGAAGCTAAAATATATAAAGGATAAAAAATAATCGGATATTTCCAAACCGGTAAAAGAGATTTATTCACTACTTTGGTAAGCGGCATCAGACGAGAGCCTGTTCCGCCAGCGATAATAACACCCTTCATATTAGGTAAGTTATTTTTATTAATTTAGGATAGATAATTAATTAATGCTTCTTTCCAATCACGCGCTTCTGGAAGTTTGGTATTTAACAATACTGAGTATTCTGGTCGTTTCGCAGGGCGCGGAAACTTGTCTCCAGAAACAGGAATAGCCTTTACATCAATTTTCTTTTGTTTAAATATCTCGCAAGCAAATCCATACCAGGTGCATCGTCCGCTATTCGCTGAGTGATATATCCCAAATGGCTGTTTAGTTTCTACTATATACTTTGTTCTTTCTGCTAAATCCGGCGCATAAGTCGGAGAACTCAATTCTTCGTTAATAACTTCAATTTCATTTTTTGATTTTGCCAAATCAAGCATTACTTCAACAAAACTCTTTTTAACCGATAAGCCAGCGCCAATTTTTCCAAAAAGACGCGATAATCGGATAATATAATACTTATCTGTGTTCTTGGCTGTTTCTATCTCTCCTAAAAGCTTTGATGCACCATATACGCTTATTGGTTTTGGGATATCATTTTCTTTATATCCTTCTTTTTTTTCCCCGTCAAAAATATAGTCAGTGGAATAGTGGACAAATATTGCGTCTATTTTTTTACAAGCTCCTGCAATAAATCCTGTCGCATATCCGTTTAATAATACCGCTCGTTGCTTTTCTTCCTCTGCCTTATCTACATTATTATATGCCGCCGCATTTATTACAATATCCGGTAATAATTGACTAATTTTTTTTTCAACCTGATGCTTGTTTGTTATATCCAATTCTTCAAAATCCCATGCAAAAATTTCCGCGCCTAAAAACGCAAACTTTAGCTCTTGCCCCAACATTCCTTTTGCGCCTAAAATTAAAATCTTCATATTAATCATATAATAAGCATAAAATACAAAAATGTCAATTAAAAAACTCCGGAATGCCGGAGTTATATTTTTACGCCTAATGACCTTAGATGATCTTCAAGTACTTCAAAATCATTTTCATAGTAATGAACCCTTAGCTTACACATTACTGCGGCCAAAACATTTACATATCTGTCATCAATAAAGAAAACTCTGCTTGGAGGTAAATTAGCCGCCTGTATAGCTCTTTCAAAAATCACGCCATCTCCGTCTGATTTCATAACACCATACTCAAAAGAAAATAGAGTTATATCAAACTGCTCGCGCGACATCATCTGCCAGAATCTGTCATGGTGCACAATACAAAGATCAGAGATTATGCCCGTTCTTATGCCTTGGGCTCTGAGAGCCTTTATCAATCTCACGAACCTATCATCAAGTCCAAGCATCATTTGCCAAATCTTTATGAATTTTTTAAAGCCTACCGTTAGCCTCAGCCTTCTTTTCACTTGCCCATAAAATTCATAAGGATAAATTTGACCCCTATCAAATGCTTTAACGCTATCCCAAAAACTTCTATATTTATCCGTGTAACCATGCCTCATGATTTTCTTCAATCTTCCTAGACTTAGGTCTGATACCCGTGAAAGCGCAACCGCTACGCTATCTCTCAATACTGGAATAATAACTTGTCCCAAATCAAAATAAACAAAATCAATCATTCGTTCGTTCCCTGCGTCCTTCATCGCTTCTCCTTTTTCAAAGAACTAGCTATATTGTTTTTTATAATAATCCAGATACTCTCCGCTTGTAATCTTTCGCCACCAATCTTTATTATTTTTATACCATTCAACTGTTTTTGTCAACCCATCTTCAAATGATACTTCCGGTCTCCAGCCAAAATCGCTTATCTTTTTTGTATCAATAGCATAGCGTCTGTCGTGACCTGGTCTATCTTTCACATAATCAATAAAAGTTTCATTTTTTCCGCAAGCATTTATAATTTTTTTTGTTAAACTCAAATTGTCTATTTCCGGATTTTGATTTGCACCAATATTATAGACTTCTCCCAATACTCCTTTGTGTAAAACAATATCGATCCCCTTACAATTATCCTCAACATACAGCCAATCGCGAATTTGCGCGCCATCCCCATAGACCGGAACTTTTTTATCTTCTAATAAATTAGTGATGAAAACAGGAATTATTTTTTCCGGATATTGATACGGACCATAATTATTTGATGAGCGGGTGATAATTATCGGCGTACCATAAGTTCTATGATGCGCTAAACACAATAAGTCGCCACTTGCTTTTGATGCTGAATACGGACTTGATGGTAAAAGCGAGGCGTCTTCTTTTGCAAATCCCCTATCTTTATAATCTCCATAAACTTCATCCGTGGATATCTGTATCATTTTTTTAATTCCCAAATCCTTAACTGCTTCTAATAAAACTTTTACTCCAAAAATATCTGTTTTTAAAAAATCATCGTCATTTATTATTGAACGGTCAACATGAGTTTCTGCTGCAAAATTTATGATTATATCAACATCCTGTAATGCACCCCTTACTGCTTCTTTGTCACAAATGTCTCCTTTTATAAATCTATAATTCGGATTATTTTCTATATCGCGCAAATTTTCCAAATTTCCGGCATAAGTCAGTTTATCAAAATTGATAATCTTGTATTCAGGATATTTTTTTAAAATGTATCTTATAAAATTTGATCCGATAAATCCGGCCCCTCCAGTGATAAATAGCTTCATAGATTTTCTTTAATTTTTCTAGCTATATTTTCTATTTCTCCTTCGCTATATGGTTTGCCATGCCAAATTTCATGTCCATCACCAATAAGTCTTGGGATAATATGAAAATGAGTATGAAATATTATTTGTCCTGCTACGCTCTCGCTATTTACTACTAAATTATATCCACCGGCGTTTGTCGCTTTTACTGTAGCTGGGGCTATTTTTTTAATAGCTAAAATAATTTCACAAAGTAGTTTATCTGGAGTATCAATAAGGTTTTTATGATGTTCTTTTGGGATAACTAAAACATGACCGGGATTTGTCGGCCTAATATCTAAAAATGCCAATATTCTATCAGTTTCATAAATTTTTTCCGCGGGCAACTCGCCACTCGTAATTTTACAAAAGATACATTCCATAAAAATTTTCTTGTTACTAACTATACTCTTCCCAATTAAAATTTATTTCTGAGTCGTTGTATACAATTCGCTCCTCATCCGGTTCAACGGGGTTATAACTTTCTGTTGTATGATAAAAAAGATGAACCGGCTCATTACCAAGCGCTTTATATCCATGCGCAACACCCATGGGAATTAAAATCAATTGCGGTTCATCAGCGTTTGCTTCAATTGTTTGCGTTTCACCCTTTGTCGCAGAACCATCGCGTAAATCATAAAGTACTATGATTGCTTTTCCGCGAGCAAAAAACCATAAATCGTCTTGCTTTTTGTGCCAATGAAATGCCTTTATGGTTCCAGGGTATGCCACTGTAAAAGTTGTCTGTCCAAAACGCTGAAGCAAACCATCGTCATCCCGCAAAACTTCCATTAAAAACCCAGGCTTTTCTACTGGCTCGTCAGTATCGGGAATGTCCTGGCGAACTTTTAATTTTTTTATTTTTACTCCGTTTATCATACTTTTAGTTTATTATTTTTTTTACTCTTTGTCAACGCTAATATCCCGCTAACAATAAGAGCTAAAAATAACCAATTTATATTTAAAAAATTGGTTGCAAAACCAGGGCGAATAAATTCAGCTATCGCTAATAATAAAAAAGTTATTAATAATGAATAAAATAGATGTTTTAACATAGTAATTAGTGATTGGTGATTAGTGTATAGTAAATTTTTTCAAAAATCTTTTTGATGCTAAATTTTTCTCCGATTAATCTTATATTTATACTGTTTATCTGGACAATGTCGCCAGATGTGGAGTCAGGTAAAGAAAATAAAAATCTTAATTTTCTATATGGTGTAGGAATTTCTTTTATATCAAAAACCGCAGTATTTGTTTTTACCTCATATTCTTCTTTCGGTGTCACGTATCTTGCTAGAATATAATTTACCTCCGATAAATCCGCATCTCCGTAAAATACTTCATATCGCGGATAAAAAAGATATTTTGAATTTAGGAAAAATATTGATCCCTCAATCTCAATATCGCCTTTTGAAACACTAATTTTTTTTATATCCCTATTGGCAAAAACTTGAGTATAGGGCATAAAAAGTTCATTTATATTTATTTTTGATTCTTTTACCGGTCGGGTAAGACCTTTTATGATAATCTCCTGCAAACCATAAGATTTTTCTACTTTTGTCAGAAAACGCGAACCCGCCAAATAGATATCTTGTGTTTTTTGTAATTTGCCAAAATTTATTTTATCCAAAATAGCAACATATAACGAATTTATTTCTATACGATTAAAAATCGTACTTTCATCTCCCACCAACTCAATCTTAAATAAATTTTTATTAATTAAAATTTTATTAACCTTGTATTCTCCGACCGCATCAACAATAATTTCCGGATTATCGGAATAAGTAATTATTTTTATAAAATTTTTAATCGGAAAATCAATAATTGATTTTCCCTTCGCTAAAAATTCGGCTTTTATAGGTGATGCTTCAGCGTGATAAGCTAACGTTTCTTCAAAAGCAGGCGGATTAATTAAGAACTCGTTAATACTTTTATATCTATTTTTTCGCTGATACAGAACCAAGCCATTCTCTTCTATTTTTTCCCAGGAAAAATTATCAAAAATCTTATTCTCTAAAGTTATAAAATTAAAACTTTTCCGTGTTTCATCCTGAGCAACGCCTATTTCAAAAATATCGTTTGCTAAATTTTGATAATTAATTTCTACTTCTGCTTTATCATATTTTCTCGGCAATTTAATATCAAAATAAACCGGCTCGCTATTAATGGTGGCGCTGTCTTTATTTTCAGAAACCCTTGAAACAGGTACTAACTGAGATAATATCGGCTGATTTTTATTAAATTTATACTCCAACTCCAAAACGGAACTAATATTTTTATAGCATAGCCAGCCAAAAATTATAATAGGAATAAAATAAAATAAATAAAGAAATTTAAATTTCATAATTAAACGATGTATTTATTTGTTTTTATCAATTTATACAGCACCTCTTTCCCGAATATATTAACCCTTTCCAAACGAAATCCATATATTTCTAAATAATTATTTAGTATCATTAATTCTTCATTATTAATACCAATAGTGTAATAATAAAATTCTTTAGTGTGCATCATACTAATCCCCTGAAGAAGCTTCATATCTTTTATATTTTCCGTATATAATATATTACTTTCCGGAAAAAATATTTTATCTTGTCGACCTGTAATTATGATGTCCTTTGGTAAAACTATTTTTTCTACTTCTTTTTTTATTTCATAATTTTTATTTAAATTTTTTAGGACAGCGCGAAGTCCGTCATCCACCTCAAAATATACGTTATAAAAAGAAAGCCCTACCATAAAAAGCAAAATTAGTGGTAATGCTTTTTTAAAGCGTTTTAGTATAGCGCTCCAAAAAATATAAACCAATGGCAAATAAACAATAAAAATCGGCAACCAATACCTAAAATGCGAATCACCTAACGTAAGCCGTCCGGCAGGGTTATCTATAAACTTTCCGCTTCCGTAAAAAATTAAAAGCCAAAGAGAAAATATAGCGGAAATCATAAAATATCTTTTTTGATTTCCGTCTTTTTTTCCAAAAAGCCAAACAAAAAATCCAAAAAAGACCGGCACGCTATACCACCAAAGATACTTAAATAAAATATTAATTATGTTTTTTATAATTGTATAAAAATCAAAACCAAAAATAAAAAGTTTTTTAAAAATATCAAGCGAAGGAATAATTGTTCCATTATTTAAAGCATTTTTTTCTAAAGTATAACCGCTTCCAAAAAAATTTCCGTAAAGCGCGCCATTTTGCACCAAAAATGGCAAAGACAAAAACCCTATCAAAATAAAAGCATATAAAACCTTTATAAAAGAAACGTCTTTCCTGTAAAAATATAATATTAAAAAATATATCGGGAGTGTCCATATTGCTTCAACCGGTCTTACGGCAAGCATAAACCCAAAGGTAATCGCAAAAAGCAATAGATATCTTATCCGCCCTTTTTTTATAAGTCCATGTTGCCCTATCCATAACGATATTAATAAAAAAGAAATAAAAGGAACATTAGCATACAAATAACGTGACGCATAATACCATAATGGCGGAAGTGTTAAAAAAATAATAAAAGAAAAAAACGCATTTTTTTTATCAAACACATTCTTTATAATTCCATAAAAAGCCAGCGCTCCTAAGATTGCCAGAAGCGGAGTAAAATACTGAAAAGCTCCAACGGAAAATATTTTTCCAAAAAATCCATAAATAAGAGGGAGCCCGATAAAACCCTGCGGAACCAAAGAGTAACCATTAAAAGATATGCTCCGCGGGTGCATTGTATTTTCTAAAAAATTATTTAAAGGCGCTAGCGTAAAAAAATCACCATTTGCAATATAACGAGTTATAAAAAAATTATACGCCGTTTCATCCGGAGAATTAAAAATTGGCGGTGATACTATGCCATACCAACAATAAATAATAAAAAAAAGGATTGCTAACCCTCCTACTAAAATTTTTTCTTTCATATTGAATATTTCAAGTCTCGTATCTTTCGTTATGGGTCATGTACTACAATGACAAGCCCTTATTAAAAATATTTAAAAGCGCAAAACCAATTGATAAAATTAGTGTCCATTCGGCAATGAGCATAGTATCGCTATTATTTAATAAAAGCGAAAGTAGTATCATACCAATTCCCAATACTTGTAAAACCATTTTTGTTTTTCCCCAACGGCTCGCGCTGATTATTGTTCCATGATGTTTTTTAAGCCATCCGCCAATAATTACAAGGAGTTCTAAAGAAATAATAGCCATCCCTATCAAAATATTTACATATTCTAATATTAAAATAAATAAAACTCCCCCGATTAAAAATTTATCAGCGACAGGGTCAAAAAGCGTACCCCAGGCTGTAACTTGTTTACGCATTCTAGCCATCGTTCCATCTAAGACATCTGTAAAAGCAATTATTAAGAATACAGGCGCAGCGATTAACCAATCCTCCCTAATGACAAATAAAAAAACAAATGGGGTTGCGAGCATTCGAAAAATCGTGATATGATTGGGCTTAACAGATTGCGGAAAAATCCATAAAAATAACCGGCACACTACATAATCATGCGGATAAGGCTTTTCACGTGAATTTAGCAATTTTATGTCTTTTTTTATGTGTATCATATTTATATGTATAATTATAACAAAATTTATCTAATTTTAGCAATAGTTCTAATCTTTAACTTGTTTTTGCCTATTTTACCGCTTTTTTTGCATATAATAATAGGAAGCCTATCTATTATTTTAGCGGGGATAGCTTATAAATCAAAAATAAACAATTCAACCGATAGCTCAGAATGGGCTATCGGAATATTATTTATCTTTGCGCTTATTGCACTAATCGCTTCTCTCTTTTTTTATTTCTCTTCTCTTGGTAAATTGGCAATGATTATAACCTTATTTATTATTTTTTTAAAAACAAAAAATTATAAACTAAGTTTTCCTAAAATTAAATTTTCAAAAAAAGATTTTTTGTCGGCACTATATTTTGCATTAGCGGGATTATTAATTTATTTTGCAGTATCCGCTGCTTCAGCGGATATTATAAAAACTCCTTGGCAAATATTATCGAGTTTTTATTTACCTTTATTTTTCTTAGCAACGCTGATACTTATTTTTTCACTTCACAAAAAAAGTTCTGCCTTGGCTTTGATAATCTATTTTTTTATATTCTTCTCTGTTGCCGCCTTTATATATAAATTTGGATATGGATTTGATCAGTTTGTTCATGAAGCGACGCAAAAATATATTTTGGATTTTGGCACGATAACACCAAAACCGCTTCAATATATCGGTCTTTATGGTATTAATATATTTTTAAATAAAACGCTGGGAATCGGAATAGAATTTCTGAATAAATTTTTGCTACCTATATCTTCGGGTATTTTAGCTATGGCCATTTATAGCCTCTCGAAAAATTCATTAAAAATTAAAAGTCCTATTGCGATTTTAGGACTACTACTTTTGCCATTATCATATTTTATTGTTACTACTCCTCAGGGATTCGCAAATCTTCTTCTCATATTTTTTATCTTTCTTTCGCTGAGCCAGTATAAAAAATATTTTCTTTCGCTCGTAATATTCTTAATACATCCCATAACCGGTATCGCTGCGTTTATTTATACCGCGCTTTTAAAATGGAAACGAAAAAAAACAATAGCAATTCTTGGAGTTTTTGCAATACCCGTAGCGTTTATGCTCCTTTCGATAAAATCTAGCGGGACACTTAACTTGCATTTTGAATTTATAGAATCTTTTTTACATTATTGGAGCTTGCTAACTTTTGGTGGCTTTAAGCAAAACTATAACTTTTGGCTTGATATTTTTTATTTAGCACAATATTTGTTTTTACCATCTATAATTATATTATCGATTTGGACAGCAAGAAAATATAAAAAAGAAATCAGCCAATTTCCGTTATATCTTTTTTTTATTTCAACGATTAGTTTTTTTATAACAAGGGTCTTCATTGATTTTTCTTATCTCATTGACTATGAGCAACAAAATTATCCTGAAAGAATTTTTTATATCTCAATTTTATTTATAGCTCCATATTTTATTTTAGCTATACAAAAAATATATTCATGTATAGAACGAGGACGAACAGAATATAAAATATTTTTTGCTTGTCTTTTTGCAATTTTGCTTACTGCTAACTTTTATCTTACTTATCCCCGATATGATGACTACCAAAATGATAAAGGAAAAAATGTAACTCTTTGGATGATAGATTCGGTAAATAGAATTAAAAAAGATGCAGGTGATAATGACTATGTAGTGTTGACCGACCAAACCGTAAGCGCAACCGCATTAAAAATAAATGGCTTTAAAAAATATTACAAAACTCCTTTGGGTGAAATTTTTTATTACCCTATCCCAACAGGCGGACCTTTATATAACGAATTTCTAAATCTTGTTTATAATGATGTCGGATACCGTGCTATAGAAAATGCACGGATGCTGACAGGCACAGAACGAGCTTATGTAGCCCTACCGAGCTATTGGGAAAACGCAAATAAAATAATAGAAGGCTTAAAAAAAGACATGGAGATACTTTATAGTGATGAAAATATTGTAATACTAAAATAGTTTTGATAAAAAAAGCTATATAACGTTTTATAAAAACTGCATTATCTGCAGTTTTTATAAATATTTTTTCATTTTTTCTACCAGATCGTCTACGTCGCCAGGATTAAATATGTAACCATTTTTTCCTTCTATAATTGGCTCACAAGCGCCACCAATACGAGCAACTATAACCGGCACTCCGCAGGAAAGAGCCTCATAAACCACATTTGGGGCGTTTTCATAAACAACTGAAGGCACAATAACGGCTTTTGCGTTTCTATAAAATTCCGGCAATTTTTCTCGTGATATTTGTCCGTGAATTTTTATATTCGGATTAGTTTGCGCATGTTTCTTTACTTCCGACATCAAGACACCGTTACCAATAATATCAAGTGTTACGTTCGTAGGTTTTAATCTTTCGAAAGCATCAAGCAGAAGCAAAATCCCCTTATGGTGTTCTATCTTGCCAACATATAAAAAATTATTCGCAACTTTTCCCCCACTATCAACCGATTTATTTTCACAAACGAAACCAAGTTCATTTGGCTTATATAGTTTTTCTTGATTTATAAAGAATCCATTTTTATAATAAAAATCCAGAAGCCATCTGGATGGAAAAAATATTTTTTCCGGATAACTCATAAGCCTACGGGTAAAAAATCTATAAATACGGGTCAGTACCCCCATATGCTCCCATGACTTTTCTTTCCCCCACTCTATTAATCCGCTTGGCGTATAAAACGAAACATCGTGAACAACTGCGTAATTTTTAATTTTTAATTTTTTAATTTTTAAAGGAGTTAACAATGATAGCCCTTTTATATTATGACAAGTTACAATATCCGGGCTCTCGCGCTTCAGAATTTCTGCAATATCGTTTGCCAGACGAAAATTAAAAGTATCAATAATGTGCCAAATAAAACGAAGACAAATTGATTTTTTTCCAATATTATAATAATTAAAAATATTTTTATGGGATACTTCAATAATTTGTAGATTTTTTGCATCACTAGTAGAACAAGCGTATCCTTTATCAAATTTTAATGTAAGCACAATAACTTTATTGCCTTCACGCGCCAATTTTTCTGCCTCTGCACAAGCAATTTGCTCTGCTCCACCATAAGAATTTGGCGGAAATAAACTAGAAATTATCACTATCTTCATAGATATTAACATTATTACCTAATATTTTATTTACTATATTTATAGAATGCGGTGTCTTATCTGATAAATAAATTTTTAATTCTTTATTTTTAGACAACTTATTATCTAACCCCTTATCACTAAATAATAACTTTTTTATTTCTTGGGCAATACTTAATGCGGAATCAACCAAACGGGTACGGCGACCAATTTTTACCTGAATGATATCTTTTATAATTGGATAATGCGTGCAACCCAAAATCAGTACATCAGGATTTTCGTTCTTTAAGCCATCCAGATATCTCCGAGCTATTCTTTTCAATTCTGCGCTTTTATGCCATCCTTCTTCAATAAAAGGAACAAAAAGCGGACAGGCTTTGGAAATTACGCTAAACCTTCCTTCTTCAGCTATCTTTTTTTCATAAATACCTGAACCAATTGTTGCCCGAGTGCCAATTATTCCTATACGTTTATTATTTGATAATTCTATAGCTTTTTTTACTGCCGGAGTTATAACTTCAAAAATAGGGATGTCCGGATATCTCTTCCGCAAAGCATCAATCCCTAATGCAGAAACGGTGTTGCAAGCAACCACCAAAACATGCGCGCCACGGGCAATAAGAAAATCCGCATCTTCCAATGCGTATTTTATAATTGTTTCTTTACTTTTATTTCCATATGGCGTACGGGCTGTATCTCCAAAATATATTAAGTCATATTCTGGCAATTCTTTTTGAAGCTCTCGAACGACCGTTAGCCCTCCGACGCCGGAATCAAAAATACCAATCATAATAAATTAACTTATGCCATCCCCCGCAGTGCTTTTACCCTTTCTTCAATCGGAGGATGAGTTGAAAATAATTTTGAAATATTTTTCTTTCCAAAAGGATTTGCAATAAATAGATGCGCTGTTCCGGAGTTTGCGCTTTTCATTGGCGCACTATACGCGCTAATTTTTAAAAGCGCGCTTGCCAACCCCTCGGGATAACGAGTTAAAAGCGCGCCCGAAGCATCGGCCAAAAATTCGCGCTTGCGGGAAATTGCTAATTTTATAAGTTCTGCTATAATCGGCGAAAGTATTATGGCAATAATACCAATAATAGCCAATACTCCTCCTGCGCGGTCATCACGATTTCTCCCAAAAAAACTGATTCGATAAAACCAATTTACAAGAATAGAAATTATTCCAACCAAAACCACGACAATCGTCATCAATCGAATATCAAAATTTTTTATATGTGAAAGTTCGTGAGCAATTACGCCTTCGAGTTCTTCGTTTTCTAGCCGTTCAATAATCCCTGTCGTAAGCGCAATTGAAGCGTGCTCAGGATCTCTGCCACAAGCAAAAGCATTGGGCGCAGAATCGTTTATTATATAAATTTTTGGCATTTGTACTCCTGATGCTATACATAAATTCTCTACCATTCGATAAACATATTGATTGTCGGATTTTTTTATCGGACCTTTTGCGCCCGATGAAGATAACGCTACCTTATCGCCGGCATAATATCCGCCCAAAGACATTAAAACTGCGAAAACAGCCGCAAAAACCAACATTTCATATCCATATCTAAGCCCTTCTGCCATGAACCAGCCCAATACCAAGATAATGGTAATAAATACCATTATCAAAATTACTGATTTTCTTTTATTTGCGTCAATCTGACTATACATATTCCTATTCAAATTTTATTTGAGGCACTTCTTTTTCTTTTTCGCTGTCTAGTTCAAAAAAATCTCTCTTTTTAAAACCAAGTGTTCCAGCAAGAACATTATTCGGAAACTTTTGAATCTTTATATTGAAATCACGCGCATTACTATTAAAAAATCTGCGCGCTGCCTGAATCTTGTTTTCCGTATCCGAGAGTTCATCCTGAAGTTGTAAAAAATTTTGCGAAGCTTTTAAATCCGGATAATTTTCTGCGACAGCAAACAGTGTTTTTAGTGTACCCGTTAAAGCATTTTCCGCTTTTTCGTGTTCATCCATTGTTTTTGCGCTCATTGCAGCAGTTCTTGCTTCAGTCACTTTTACGAATACAGAAGACTCATGTTTCGCATAGGCTTTTACAATTTGGACTAAATTAGGAATTAGGTCGTATCTACGTTTTAATTGAATATTGATATCAGACCACGCTTCGTCCATGCGATTTTTTAAAGTTATAAGACCATTGTAAAGCGCTATGAGCCAAACTGCCACAACAGCTATGACACCTAAAATGATATATAATATATACATATTTGAGTTTAATTTACTTATTAGCTACAATATTATAATAGAGCACTTAATATTAAAAGTCAATAATATGCTGGATGAAAATATTTTTAAAGCTTACGACATAAGAGGTGTCTATCCTGACGAGTTAAACGAAGAATCAGCCAAGAATATAGGCAGGGCTTTTATAAAATATACGCGCGCAAAAACTGTTCTCGTTGGAGAAGATGCCAGGGTTTCTACTCCGGCTCTTAGAAAAGCTATCTTATCAGCCATACAAGAAAGTGGCGCTAATATTATTTTTGCCAATCAACTAACGACACCGATGTTTTATTTTGCTGTTGTAGACTCTAAAGTAGACGCCGGCATAATGATAACAGCATCACATAATCCAGGCAAATATAATGGCTTCAAAATGGTTTGGGGTGATGCAACTCCGATTGGCGAAGGAAGCGGAATGGAAGAAATAAAAAAACTGGCAATAGAAAATATAGAAATAAAAAAATCAAAAAATAACACTCCGGGAGAAATCACAAAAATTGACATAAAAGAAAAATATATAAAAAAAATTCTCTCACTTGTTAGGATATCAGAAATAAAATCAATGAAAATATCGGTTGATGCTGGAAACGGGATGGCAGGCATCATTCTCCCCCGTCTTTTGAAACAACTTCCTCAGCTTAATGTAGAAAACTTATTTTTTGATATTGATATGTCTTTTCCGAATCACGAAGCAAACCCCGTAAAAGAAGAAACTTTAAAAACCTTGAAAAAATCTATTGAGCAATCTGACGCGCATTTTGGCGTTGCTTATGACGGAGATGCCGATAGAATTGGTTTTCTTGATGAAAATGGAGAATTTATAAGATCTGATTTCATCTTCTGCGCTATTTTACCGAAGCTTTTATCAAAATATCCTGAAAGTGCAATATTGTACGATCTACGTTGTTCAAAAATTTTGCCTGAAGAAATAAAACGTTTGGGCGGAAAACCATTAATGACTCGCGTGGGACATGCTTTTATAAAAAAACAACTCAGTGCTTCCAATGGAGCCGGCGCAGCAGAGCTTTCTAGTCATTTTTATTTTAAAGATTTTTATGGTGTTGAGTGTTCTGATCTTATGCTTTTATATCTTTTAATTATCGTAAGTGAAAATAACAAACCTCTTAGTAAAATAATAGCGCCATTTAAAAAATATATGCAGTCGGGTGAAATAAACTTTGAAGTAAAAAATAAAAATAAAAAAATAACAGAAATAAAAAATAAGTACGGTAAAAAAACAAAAAACTACAGTAACATTGACGGAATACGATTAGAATTTGAGGAAGATGGCGGACTTTGGTGGTGGTTTAATGTACGCGCTTCAAATACAGAACCGCTCCTGCGCTTAAATATTGAGGCAAACAATAAAGACTTACTTGAAAAAAAACTGGCAGAACTCACAGAAATAATTGAAAAATAGTATTTTATATTCCGGATTCAATAAAAAAATGCTATAATATCAATATGTGGCAGATAATATTTGGCGGAACAAAAAAAGCAAAAAATAGCTCTGTTTTTACAAAAATTATTTTATGGATACTGGCAGGGAGCTGTTCAACCTATATTATTATTGGGCTTCTTATCGGCGTTGCCATAATTGGCGCCATGATATTATTAGCTCAAGACCCAATTAGCTTAATAACACAATAAAAATTTATATGACACTACCCTTTGATCTTAGTTTTAGAAAAATTCTTATTGGCATTGGCCTCGTTATTTTAGCTATTGGGCTTGGCTTTGGCATTTATCTCACTTTTTTCGCTACTGCTCCCTCCGAACCCGTAACGAGTGTCCCAGAAAAAACAGGAACTGGACTTACTACAGGCGGATTACCGCTTTCCGGAATTGCGGAACAAAAACCAGGGGAAGAAACGGTAACAGAGGGCACGGGGGCTACTACGGGATTACCCCAATCTCAAACCGTGCTATCCAGTAGCCTCACAATAACTCCCGCACAAAATACAACGCTGTCTTCTGATGGCAATGCTATGCAATATTATGATTCAATAAGCGGACTTTTTTATAAAGTTGATACAAACGGATCATTAACTCCTCTTTCAAGTAAAACATTCTATCAGGTACAAAATGCAACATGGTCTAATGATAAAAATAAAGCTGTCCTAGAATATCCTGACGGCTCAAATATTATTTATGATTTTGCAACCGACAGCCAAACGACTCTGCCAAAACATTGGGAAGACTTTGAATTTGCCCCAAATAACAACAAGATAATTGCTAAAAGCATCGGTACTGATCCATCTAGTAGATGGCTCGTGGTTTCGGATACAAACGGAGCAAACGCAGAAGCAATTTACGCTCTAGGTGAAAATGCAGACAAAGTACAGATTGCCTGGTCACCAAACGATCAAGTAGTAGGGTTTTCCGCAACAGGAGATGCCACCACCGAATTTGGAACGCAAGAAATTTATCTTTTAGGAAAAAATAAAGAAAATCTAAAATCATTAAAAGTTCCAGGATTTGATTTTAGTGCTAAATGGGCAGATGAAGGAGATAGGGTGTTTTATAGCGTCACATCTCCAAACGACGGCTATAAACCAACCCTTTGGGCAGTAGATGCTTCTGGTGAAAATATAGGCGCAAATGCTGTTAAAATTGGCTTAAATACCTGGATAGATAAATGCGCGGTTATCTCTGGATACCGAGCTTATTGCGCAGTGCCAAAATCGCTTGATGACGGCGCTGGCTTTGATAGACGGTTAGGAGCGACAAGCGATGACGTTTTTTATCTGGTTGATTTTAGAACCGGAAATAAAACTTTTATCGCTGAACCAGATACTGACTACAGCGTTAACCAAATTTCTGTTGATGCAAATGAAAACTATATATATTTTACTGACACCGTAACTGGTGCGCTTCATAAAATAGAAATATAATCCATTATTAATAATTATGCATAGAAAGATTTTTTCGATTTTTGTTAGTATCGCTTCAATCTTTTTTTTATTTTCTCCTGTTTATGCCAGCTATGATTATTGCTGTGTCGGTCGAGCAAAAAGCGACCCTAATAAAATAAGCGAATGTAAAGATATAAATGTTGCTATCCCAAATGATGCCTCTGTCGCTTGTGTAAAACTAAATACTACGACAGTAAACTTTTCTCTATATCCTATCACGCCAAGCAAATGTGAAACGGTTGCGGGATGCCCGTCTGCTTTTTCAGGTTCAACCGCTTCCGGTTCTGGCTCTGCCACCACTGATGCCAAACCGCCAGAACAAACTTTCACCCCAATTGAGCCAAAACTCCAAATTAATATCCCGACTGTAGAATTTTCCAAAGCGGTTGTTGAAGGCGGCTATGTCCGTCTTCCGCAATTAGCACAATACATTGCCGGAGTTTTTAAATACT
>Ga0210057_1002867_pt1 | contig 24252 bp, 20 predicted proteins | sample CryGeyCG2114_010_2_FD_183968 | JGI IMG/M metagenome (GOLD analysis project Ga0210057, IMG submission 183968) | Groundwater microbial communities from aquifer - Crystal Geyser CG10_big_fil_rev_8/21/14_0.10 (SPAdes) (version 2) | ecosystem: Environmental > Aquatic > Deep subsurface > Groundwater ...
CATACCGGACAATGAAACTGATACTTTTTTTGATGGAATATGTTTAGTCATCAACAAATTGTATCAGATTGTGCCGCTAATACAATGAGATCACCTCGTTTCACCAACACTTTTTGTCAATTATCCCAAATCTAACTCTCCTAATGTCAGAAATTGTTAATGGATCGGATCTTAAAAAAGCCGCCGAGGCTTTATATTCAGCAGGATCCAAGACTTTTCCAACCCTAGTCGTACTTGATAGCTGTAATACTGTATTAATACTGATTGGAGCCTTCGTAATAAGCCGTCTTATTACCATAAAAATAGAAAGATTGTGGAGACAGCGTAACTCTCCCCACCTCCGGGAAGATGGCCGAGTGGTTTAGGGCGGCGGTGCGCGATAATGGGTAAAACCCCACATCACGCGTTTTTTTTACACCAAACATCAAGACCCGTCGCGTAGACATCGCAGTTTAAAAGTATGTAGTTTGTCATTCCGAATTCATTTCGGAATCTTACTGGGTACTAGATCCTGAAACAAGTTCAGAATGACAAAATTCCATAGGTTTAAATGTCGTTCTCTATACCAGTTACCAGCTACTAGTAACCAGTAACCAGTGACTAGCCCCTAGTTACCAGCCACCAGCAACCAGTTACCAGTCTAGTGCTCCCACAAATCGCTGATTACCGCATCAATCTTGGCGGGGACGGTTTTAATCAATGTTTCATGAGCGCGAGTCATTTCTTCTTCCATTATTTCTTTAACGCGAGGAGCCGCTTCCTCCGCCGCTTCCACAATAATCTCATCATGAACAGTTTGAATAGGATAAGCGTCCAAACCTTCTTTTTTTAATGCCTGACTAATATAAACCAAAGCGTATTTAGTCATATCGGCCGATGTCCCCTGAATAGGGGTATTTTTACCTTGACGCTCAATTGAGCCAATCAACCGATCGTAATTAGGATCACCTTTATCCGGCATTACAAACCAGCGCTTTCGTCCGCCCAAGGTGGTAGCGTAACCATTCTCAACTGCCTCTTTGGCCGCTTTATCAAGCCACTTTTTAACTTTTTTGTAAGTATTAAAATATGTATCTAAGAGCCGTTTCCCTTCATCAGCCGAAACGCCAATTTGCGCCGCTAAAGACGCACCGCCGCGGCCGTACATCAATCCAAAATTAATTGACTTGGCTTGAAAACGCAGTTCCTTGCTTACTTTTTCCTCCGGCACTTTAAACATTTGAGAAGCAGTAAGCGTGTGAACATCAGCATCTTCTTTGTAAGCGCGAACAAACACCGGGTCGCCCGAAACCTCCGCCAATATACGCAGTTCCGCTTGCGAATAATCAGCCGTTATCAGCTTACGCCCGGGAGGGGCAGTAAAGCAACTTCTAAAAGCGGATTCCTTAGGAATTTGCTGCAAATTAGGATTAGAACAAGCAAAACGGCCGGAGTCGGCGCCAACTTGCATATAATCAGGGTGAATACGGCCGGTTTTGGGATTGATTTTCTCTAAAAAATTAAAACCAAAGGCAGAGATCAGCTTTTCGTACTCACGATACTCTAACAACATCTTGGCGAATTCATGATCGGTTCTCTGCAAAACCGCCACGCCGGTGGAAGGAATATCTACGCCCAAGCGGGCAAAGGCGTCCAGCACTTGCGGTTGGCTGTTAATGTTAATTACATCTACCGCCGCACCAAAAAGATCCATCTGTGAAATAAGATATAAAGGACGCAAAAAATCCTGGATTTTTGCCGCGATCTGCACCCGCTTTTGCTCCAATTCCCTAATGTTGCTTTCCCACTTAATACGATCGACTAGGGAGCCGTGAATTTCCATCTCTCCCACCACCGGGATGAGTTGAAATTCAAGATTAGCAATCCGAGTAAGATTTTCTTTTTGCAGCAAGGCAAATTGGCTTTTAAAAATCGGGAACATCACTAAAACATCTAGAGCGGAATATTCAAGCTGGGCTTGGGAAAAATCAATCTTGGGATTAACAAAAGTCTGACGCACCGCTTTTTCCAAATTCACACCCAAGTATTTATTGGCAATACTCAACAAAGAGACTTCACGAGATATGCCATTAGTTAAAAGACGCTCCGCGATCATGGAATCAAACATATTGTTCATGCTGATCCCGGTCTTAACGCGAATCAAATTATAGTCAAACTTAGCATTTTGCAGAAGTTTTAGTTTAGCGGAATCCTCCAAAACCGGCTTAAGCAAAGTAAGATCAACTCGACGGGCATCAAAAATAAACGCTTTATTAGGAACACCGATCTGAACAAGCAGTAAAGTACAGGTATAGGGATCCAAGCCAGTCGCTTCGGTATCCACCGCAATCACCTCGGCTTGTTTAAGTTCCGGCAAAACCTCTCGCAGTGCTTCTGACGAATCAATATAGACATAGTTAGGATTACGAGTATCAAAAGAGGGCATAGTTATTACGAATACAGATAATTAAAAACTCATTTGAGTTAATTAGACACCGCCGTTTAAAAGTATGTAGTTTGTCAGGATGACAAAATTCCATAGGTTTAAATGTCGTTCTCTATACCAGTTACCAGCTACTAGTAACCAGTAACTAGCCGCTAGTGACCAGCTCCCAGTACTTCCTTAAGCACTTCCACAATAACTCTCGGATCAGCTTTACCCTTTGTTTTTCCCATCACATGACCAATCAAGGCTTGCAAAGCCGATTCTTTTCCTGCTTGATAATCCTGAACCACTTTGGGCAAATCTTTTATGGCGTCATGGATATACCGGGTCAGAACATCACGATCGCTGATTAAGTCATTCTTCTTTTTCCTTACCTGCTCCGCTATCCGAATTGGGTCGCTTGATGTAACTTCCGGACGATTTATCACGATTTTAGCCGCTTCTCTAGGTTCAACTTTTTGAGCAATTAATTGAGAAAAAAAATCACCCCACAAAGGATTTTGCGTAAGGACGCTGGACTGCTTAAAATCCAAATCGTAATCTTTTTGATATCGGAGACGCTTTTGCGCCGGCAATTCTGGCAAAGAGTTTTTAATCTCCTCAACGCGCTCTTGGCTAAAAAAAAGCGGTGGAATGTCCGGCTCGGGAAAATAGCGGTAATCGTGGGCTTCCTCCTTGCCGCGCTGGACAAAAGTTTGCCCGGTTTTTTCGTTGTAGCCGCGGGTTTCTTGAGTAACTTCTTGACCGGACGCCAGCAGTTCTTTCTGACGGTCAATTTCGTAATCCAACGCTTTTTTAACAAAACGAAAAGAGTTGATATTTTTTATCTCTACCCGGTAATCAGGCAGGTTGGAACGATCGCGCGCCGCCCCACTTTTAAGTGAGGCGCCAAGCGAAATATTAGCCTCCAACCGCATACTTCCTTTTTCCATATCGGCAGAAGAGACACCGATTGATCTGATAATCAACTGCAACTCCTTTAGATAAGACACAACCTGATCGGGTGATGAAAAATCCGGCTCGGTCACTATCTCCAAAAGAGGCACTCCAGATCGGTTAAAATCAATCAAGGTTTTCTCCGGAAAGTGAACCAGTTTGGCGGTATCTTCTTCCTGATGAGCGCGGTTAACGCGCACTTTAAAAAGCTCCCCTGTTTCATAATCGGCCACTTCTAAAAAACCGTTAACACACAGCGGCTTTTTATATTGTGATATCTGATAACCTTTGGGTAGATCGGGATAAAAATAATTTTTACGCTCAAAATATGAATAATTGTTTACGCGGCAGTTTAACGCCAAGCCAACTTTTATGGCGTAAAGCAAAGCCTGCTCGTTGGGAACCGGCAGGGCGCCGGGCAAGCCCAAACAAACTGGACAAACCTGCGTATTCGGCTCTTTGTTAAAATGATCAGCCAGACAACCACAAAACATTTTGGTCTTGGTCCCCAACTCAACATGGACTTCCAGGCCGATGATGGGGACTAAGTTATTGTTTTTGTCTAAAGTGGACATAATAAGTTCAAAACGCAAATGTCAAAAGTCAAAGCTGTAACTAAAATGTAAAAACTCTAAAGTTTTAAGTTTTGACATAAATTTTGAGTTTTGTTTACCCGTTTACCCGTTTACCCGCCTCTGGAGGGCCTCTGGAGGGCCTATGGCAGGAAATTCTATACTTGAGATTTTAATTGTTTGAATTTTGATATTGTTTAGCATTTAGATATTAGTGTAGAGAACGACATTTAAACCTATGGAATTTTGTCATCCTGAACTTGTTTCAGGATCTAATACCCAGTAAGATTCCGAAATGAATTCGGAATGACAAACTACATACTTTTAAACGGCGATGTCTAAACCAGCAACCAGTAACTAATTACCAGCTCCCAGCTCCTAGTGACCAGCCCCTAGCCCGCCCCCCAAATTCCAATCCATAAACGAGCCAGAAATTTAGCCAGCGACTCGCCTAAAGGTGTTTGGCTCAAGGGAAAAAACCTATATAAACCGGAGACCACTATCAAATTGAGCCAAAAGACACTTTGTACTACCAAGCGATCATTTTCATAATGGAACAACACAAAAACCAAGAAACCGACCAGTGAAGTTGCCAACAAAGCTCCGGCCAAACAAATCACCCCCATCACCCACAGATTATTTTGCCTTTCCAAAAGCACTCGGTGAACCGGATCAACAGTCGCTACTCCAGACCCCCTTAGTTCCTCAAACCGGGCCGTATATTCGGAGCGATCTTGAGCAATCCGGTCAACTCGGCTAAAACTTGCTAAAAGGAAAGAACCAAGAAAAGCGTCTAGAACAATCGCTGTTAGAACACCTACCGTCAGCCCAAATAATAAAAATAGAAATTGATGTCTAAAGGCCATTCACTAAATCCTCCAAAGCTACTCTAAAACGTTTCACCGCCCTCATTAAAGAGTAATAAGAAGGCTCATTATTTAAATCATGAACTAAAGTATTTCTCATTTTATGCGCCTGCCATAAATCATCGTATACTTTGTAGGAAGAAAACAATTCCCGAGAAACTTTTAGCGCTCCAGCCAACGTATCTAAACCAGTTAAATTGGTAAGAGCGTATCCCATTATTTTATCTGCTTTGATTACGGCCTGTTTTACCGAAGAGGGACCGCCTACTTTGATTAGTTCCTCCACCCCGCGCCACTCGCTCCTTATTTTAATCTTATGCTCTTCTGATAAAGTTTTTTTACTAGAATGAGCGAAAAACAAAGAAAAAATCTTGCTTAATACACTAGGCATAATTAAAACGACGCTCCCACTTTTAATCCCAATTCGGCTCCCAAACGCGAGGCTAACTTGATAATTTTTAACTCGCTCATCATCGGCCCCACAATCTGCAGACCAACCGGCAGATTGCCATCATATCCGCAGGGAATACTAATACCGGGAAGCCCGACGATGGAGCTGGCCGCTACCAAAATATCAGACAGCTCGCCGTACATAGCTTTTCCTTCGCTTGAACCAATTGGCTGGGCCGCGCAAGGCAGGGTTGGCGCGACAATCAAATCCACTTGTTCAAAAGCCTTACGATAATCCTCAACAATCAAAGTACGCACCCGTTGAGCTTTATCGTAGTAAGCGTCATAATAACCAGCCGACAGTGTGTAAGTGCCAAGCATTATCCGTCTTTTTGCCTCTTGACCAAAAAACTGGCGGTTATTTCCGTAACGAATACCATCCAATCTAGCCAAATTGGAAGAGACTTCAGAACGTTGGAGAACGGTATAAACCGCCACCGCGTATTTTGGGTCAAGCAAACTAATTTCTTTTACTGTTACTCCAATCTTTTTAAGCTTTTTTAAAGCCTGTTCAAAAGAACTTCTCGTACCCGGCTCTAACTCCAATTGTAGATATTCTTTAGGTACTCCTACAACTAAGGAATTTGGACTATCCTTCAAGCTAACTGTGTAATCAGGTTCGCGACGTTGGACAGAAGTAGCATCATAGGGATCATTTCCCGCGATAACATTAAGAAAAATAGCGGTATCTTCAACTGTTTTGGCCAATGGTCCGGGAGAGTCGGTGGAGCTGGCCATCGCCACTACTCCATAACGGCTAGCCAGCCCGTAAGTAGGTTTTAAGCCAACCACCCCGCACCAGGCGGCCGGACCGCGGATAGAACCGGCTGTTTCGGAACCAAGCGCCGCTAAAACCTCGCCAGAGGAAACCGCGGCCGCCGACCCGCCGGACGAACCGCCCGGTAATCGGCTGACATCATGAGGGTTCTTGGTTGTAAAAAAATCCGATGTTTCGGTAGAAGAACCATGCGCGAAAGCGTCCATGTTGGTCTTGCCAACCACGATTGCCCCCGCGTCCAAAAGTCTTTTAACTACCGTCGCCGTGTAAGGAGATTCGTAACTTCGCAAAACAGAGGAGGAAGCGGTCGTCAACCACCCCTGAATATTAAAGTTGTCTTTAACGGCGATAGGGATTCCCTCCAATAGACGGCTGGTACCGTTTTGATAGCGAAAATCAGATTCGGCGGCTTGGCGTAAAGCTAACTTCCTTTTTTGAGAAATAAAGGCCTTAATCTTTGGCTCCCAAAAATCAATTTTGGTAAAACATGAATCTACCAATTCAACACAATTATATTTTTTAGCTTTAAGGTCAGCTAAAGCCTGTTTTACAGTTAAAGCCGCGATATCCATATTCTTCTTAGCCCCAAACTACTTTATTGACTTCAAAATAACCATTTTCGGCGGTGAGGGGGACATTTTTTAACACCTCACTTTGCGGAAGATGCTGGTTTGTATCTTCAACATCCGGCCGGTAGACGGCTTGATTATTGGTAACTTGGTAAGTTGGCGAAACTTGGCTGGTGTCCAATTCTTCTAAAATTTTTATATAATCCAAAGCTTGCGCCAGCCATCGCTGATAGAGAGGAATCTCCTCATGAGTCAGGGTAATATTGGCTAATTTAGCGATATGTAAAACATCGGCGGTGGAAAGCATGTATTCATTTTAATATAAAAGGTAAGAGGAAGGAACAGGAGATATATATCAAGCACAAAATTTTAATTTCTAAATCCTACAACCCAAATCCTAAATTCTAAATCCTAAATTCTAAACACCTGTCTGCCGGCAGATATTTTGAACATTTGAATTTGTTTAGAATTTAGATATTAGTGCTTAGAATTTATAATATTTAGAATCTGGCTGTAACCAACTATAGACATCGCCGTTTAAAAGTATGTAGTTTGTCATTCCGAATTCATTTCGGAATCTTACTGGGTATTATATCCTGAAACAAGTTCAGGACGACAAAATTCCATAGGTTTAAATGTCGTTCTCTATACCAGTTACCAGCTGCTAGCAACCAGTAACCAGTAACTAGCTCCCAGCGCCCAGCCCCTAGCCCCCAGCCCCTAGAATCACATTGCCCTCAATCTAGCTATCCTATCCTCAATTTTCGGATGAGTGCTAAACAGGCCTACCAACCATCCCTCGCCGCCGCCGCCCTTAAATGGGCTGGCGATATATAAATGGGCAGTGGCGCGATTGGCCGCTTCCAATGGTTCCTGATCAGCAGATATTTTCCGCAAAGCGGAAATAAGACCACGCGGGTTTCTGGTAAGCAAAGCGGCATCAGCATCGGAAGAAAATTCCCGCTGACGAGACAGGGCGAGCTTCATTAATTGAGCGATGAGCGGGGACAAAATCAAAAGCAAAAAAGAACCCAGCATAAGCAACCCCCCTAGTTGACCAGAACTACCGCCGCGGCCGCGGCGACGGCGCCCCCCTCCCCAACCGCTAAAACGGAAACCCCAATCAGCCAGCAAAGCAACCGAACCAACTAATACCGCCACCAGTGACATTAAGCGAATATCAAAATTTTTAATATGGCTTAGCTCGTGAGCCACCACCCCCTCCAACTCGGCCCGATCAAGCTTATCAAGCAGACCGGTAGTAACACAAATAACCGCGTGAGCAGGATCTCTTCCCGTGGCAAAGGCGTTAGGGGCGCTATCTTCCAATACATAAATCTTAGGCAAAGGCAACCCCGACCCCAAACATAAATTTTCAACGGTACGATAAAGTTCGGGCGCCTGCCTTTTTGCCTCTATTTCCTTCGCTCCGGAAATAGCCAAAATCACCCGGTCGGAAAAATAATAGCTGAACAATCCGGAGAAGCTGGAAAAAACCAGCGCCAGTGTCAATCCAGACCAAGAGTTGTTATACCACCAACCCCAAATGTAACCGACCAAAGAAAAAAACGCTATAAAAACCGCAAGAATAACCCATGTTCTTTTTTTATTGTCATCAATCTGCCGATAAAGGGACATAGACTGGGGGCTGGGTGCTAGTTACTGGTTACTAGTTGCGGTAAGCTGAGGACTGGCAACTGGCAACTGGCAGCTGGTCACTGGCAAGGAAAAAAACACATTAAGCCTATATAATCGTATCGCCTTAGGCCATTCGATCTGAACCCACTGACAGTAGGCCCAAGGCTAAACTGCTCATATTTGAAGACTTAACCACCACTACCTGCGTAAAACTTTGGCAAACTAAAACGCTACTTTTATGTCCTGCCGGTCGCTTTCCGCCGCCTCGTAAAATTCGTATGCCTTAAAGCCCAAGGAAGAAGCCACCAAAACAGCCGGGAATTGTTTAATCTTAACATTGTAAGACATTACATTGGAATTAAAGAACTGGCGGCTGTAAGCAATTTTATCTTCAGCATCAGATAACTCCTCCTGAAGGTGTTTAAAGTTTTCGTTGGCTTTAAGCTCCGGGTAATTTTCCGCCACCGCGAAAAGGGTCTTTAGCACTCCGGACAACTGATTATCAGCCGCGGCTGATTGAGCGGCACCCTTAGCGTTAAGCAAAGCGGAACGGGCATTAGCCACATTTTCGAACAACTCTTTTTCGTGGCCGGCGTAACCTTTAACTGTTTCAACCAGATTTGGAATAAGGCTAGAGCGGCGTTTTAACTGCACATCAATTCCACTCCAAGCTTCATCAACTCGAGCGCGGCCGGTAACCAAACTGTTGTAGAGAAACCACAGAAACAAGGCGATTAGCGCCGGAATACCAAGAATGACTAACCAAAAGGGAGTGAACATAAGTAGAAAATTACAAATTACAAGTTCCAAGTTCCAAGTTCCAAAAGTGTGGACATAGTCACTTCTAATTTGTTAATAACTAAATTTTACTAAAAACATCTAACTTAATTATACAGTTTAAATGTTATTTCTGGATTTTTCAACTAGATTTAATAATTCACCAATTGATCTGGTATTAACAATATTTTTAGGCTCGCACCACGCTCGACGGGCGGTGGTAATAGCATATTTTAAACTAGCCAGACCAGGGACAGAGTGGGCGTCGGTGTTTGTAGTTAGCAAAACACCGGCGTCTTTAGCTTGCCTGGCCAGCTCGGCCGGCAAATCCAGCCGATTTGGCTGGGCGTTAATTTCCAGCCACTTGTCGCGGCTGGCCGCTTCTTTAAAAATAAAAGGCCAATCCGCCTGGCAGGGCAAACGCTCTTGGATCAACCGGCCGGTTGGGTGTCCAATACAGGTAACAAAAGGATTATTGAGCGCGCGCATCAGCCTCTTGGTTATTTGATTTTTGGGCTGATCAAAAGAAGTATGGATTGATGCCTGAACATAATCAAACAACGCCAGCAAATCATTTGGCAAAGCCATTTGCGCTTCGGCGGTTATGTTACACTCAATACCAAATAAAACCTTGATATTTGGATATTTTTTAGCAAGATGTTCAAATTCCCGCCGGCAACTCTTAATCAAGTTGCGAACGCGGTTGGCGCCGCCGGAAGAAATACTAGGCGCGTGGTCAGTTATTCCCACATATTCATAATTCAAATTGACGGCCGCTTTAACCATTTCTTCCAAACTATTTACCCCATCCGACCAAGTGGTATGCATCTGCAAGTCACCCTTAATATCGCTCAAAGTGACAAGACCAGGCAAACGGTTTTCCTTAGCCGCTTCAATCTCGCCCGTATCTTCCCGCAATTCCGGCGGAATCCAGGGCAGCCCTAAAAACTCATAAAAACTCTCTTCGTCCGCAAACTCATACCGTCCTTCTTTCTTATTAAAGTATTTTTGGAATTTGGAATTTGGAATTTGGAATTTGGAATTTGCTTTTATCCCATATTCGGATATTGATAAACCCCTCTCCTTAGCCAAGGAACGCAAATGAATATTGTGATGTTTGGAACCGGTAAAATGAACTAGAAGAGAACCAAAAGCCGAGGGGGCTTGAGTCATTAAGTCAACCTGCTCACCTTCTTTAAGGATCACCGTCGCTTTTTGGTCTCCAGAACTAACAACTTCTTTGACTTGAGGATAAGCGATAAAATAATTCACTACTTTTTGACTGTTTTTAGCGGCCACGGCTAGGTCAATGTCACCAACCGTCTCCGCTCCGCGGCGCAAACTGCCTAAAGGGAAGGCTTGAATCACTTCTGGAATAGATTTTAAATATTCAATGTAACGATCGGCCGCTTCGGTTGCTCTAGGCAGCAGCCAACGGCTGGCGCGGCTTTCCCATTCTTGAATGCCTTTTAAAATCTTAGCCTCGCTTACAGCGCCAAAACCTTCCAAACCAGCCACCAAACCATTCTCGCAAGCGGTTTTTAGTTCCGCCGGAGTGGACACACCCAAAAGTGAAGCCAGTTTATAGGCGGTTTTGGCGCCCACTCTCGGCAAACCAAGAATGCCAAACATTCCCTTTGGCAAACCTTGTTTTAATTGGTCAAAGTGAGCGCAATTACCAGTGCTAAAAAGCTCGTTCAGATGTTCGGCCAACGCCTTCCCAATTCCCGGCAAATCCTCTAATTGCCCGCGCTTCCAAATATCAACCAGCGGTTCGTTCAATTGGGAAATTGACTCCAAAGAACGTTTATAAGCGTTAAGGCGAAAAAAATCCTCCTCCCGCACTTCCATAGCGGCGACTGCTTGGAACAATATCTTTAATACCTGCTGATTGGTAAACTCAATGGGCATAATTTAATTTTAACGCTCAATGAGTAAATATTAAAGTGCCACCGAAGCAAGAATTAATTATTTACTTATAAAGATTTTCGTTATATCATCCTCTCCAATAGGGCAATTTTTAATCTTTGATTTGGAAGGAGGAGAAAGAACCCCATTCCTTCCGTCATTCTGAAGGAGCGAGTAGCGACTGAAGAATTAGACATCGCAGTTTAAAAGTATGTAGTTTGTCATTCCGAATTCATTTCGGAATCTTACTGGGTATTAGATCCTGAAACAAGTTCAGGATGACAAAATTCCATAGGTTTAAATGTCGTTCTCTAATCCCCCTATGAGCAGATTCCGAAGAGGATGACGAGAGTGGTTTCTTCGTCATTCTGAAGGAGCGAGTAGCGACTGAAGAATCCCCTTGTCATTCTGATCCGCCAAAGGCGGGACTCAGGATGACGATGAAATAGTAAGCGAGGGAGAACAGTTTTGAAATCAAATAAACTAACAACCTAGATATTACCGCGTGGGGCCGTAGCTTTCAATGAGGCTCAAAGAGCACAATTCGCCAAAGGCGGAGAAGTGCGATTTGTTAGCCGAATTAATCCGCCGTAACTCCCGCAAAACAAGAGAAAGTTATGGATAGCAAATTGGTACTAATAGTCTCGACACCGAAGAGAGATAAGCAGTGCAGGCGGACAGTTTAAAGATCAAAAGAAATAGTAACCTAGATATTACCGCGTGGGGCCGTAGCTCAGTTTGGTTAGAGCGCCTCCCTGTCAAGGAGGAGGTCACCGGTTCGAACCCGGCCGGTCCCGCCACCCTCTTTCGCTAAAGCTACAGAGGGCTTCGCCAAGAAGCCCGATAGTAGATTTAGACAAAAGAGAAGTGCTATCCGTAGTCTGCCTAAGACAGACGAAGGATAGCCAAAGAAAATAAGTAATAAAATGTATTACGTATATATTCTCAAATTATCGAATAATCAACTATACACAGGCAAAACTAGAGATTTAAGAAAACGACTCAAAAGACACCAAAATGGAGAATGCAAAACCACAAAAAGGATAAAACCTAAAGATTTAGTTTTCTACTGTGCCTTTGGAACCGAAGATCTAGCAGATAAATTTGAAACTTACCTCAAGTCTGGTTCGGGAATAGCATTTAGAAACAAGCATTTAATAACCTCCTAAAACAAATAAATCACTCTTATACTTGACTTATAAGACAATTTGTGCTATAATCCTTGCTAATTAATCACCAAATTTGGTTAAGAGACAAAGGAGAGATACTGTGGAAGTTGAAGAGGTTGTTGAAAAAGTACGTAATGCTTTGAAAAATAGGCCGGTCTCACTTGACGAGCTGATAGCAATAACTGGCTATGAATCTCCCGGTGGTCTTGGTATCGCTCTTGGTTCTATGGAGGCAGTTTGGGAAGTTGGTCATATGGAAGATGGTCGATATGCCATGCGGTATATGGCTGATAAAGATGCGCCGAAACCTGTTGCTTACAACCAGGTTCTAACTGCACTTCAAGAAAGCCCAGGGTCATTCCATAATATCCATACTCGTTCAGGAATTCACGCTCAGCAAGAGGTTGGGGAAATCCTCGGTTGGATGTACGCTGAGGGTCTGGTCGAAGAAGGGCGAGATACCGATGGTCGTTTTTGCTGGATTCTGGCCTCCTGATTCCTCCTGAGTCCATAAAAACTGGTCCGGTTTCCAAACCAGCTCTCTCACAACCCACCGTGAGAAGCTGGTTTTTATTTTTCTCACTACTTGACACAGTTCTACAGGATAGTGTTTTCGGATGAAAACCTACACATAATGTCCCTTAAACCCAATTTTTTTGGCTGGTTTTCTTCAACAACCCCTCTTTTGCCACAACCTTAAAACACTCCAACCAAACCTTTATTTGATTTATAAGATAAATGTGGCACAATATCATAAGACAAATCACAAAGGAGGAAATGGTGGCAGCTGGCTTTTTTCTTTTTGCGCCTTGACTAATCAATTCATTTTTACCAAAATACATAAAGACAAGCAAATTACTCTGCTCCCACTGCCCATGATTGCAGCATCAACAGTAGGAGGTGATTTTTCCAAATGGCAGAAGAAAATCAAGAAAACAAAAGTAGTTCCTTGCCAGCGGTAGTGGCAGGCGTTTTGATTATACTGGCTGGATTTTTGGTGTACAATTTTTTTACTAAATCAAATAAAGACCAAACCAGCATTAGCTTTGAGAGCACAGAAGCAGAACAAAGCGAAAATACTCAAAATAAAATTAATAACGGCCAGCCTACCGCCCAAGAAGAAAATTTGATTCTAGGAACCCAGGAAAGCAAGCCCAGCCAACTTACGGCGGACGAGATAAGTAACTGGCGGCCAAGATTTATATCCGTTGAGGAGGTAGCCGCTAACACTTACACAGTTGTCAAAGGAGACACTCTATGGAACATTGCCCAGGCAAAATACGGTTCTGGCTTTGAATGGACAAAGATTCTGGAAGCAAATGAAGAAACGGTTGAATTTTTACCCGACGGCACGCAGGCCAGAATTGAGATTGGAACTGTTTTAGTTTTACCTTGAGCTAAAGGCCCGTCAGATATAACCAACGCGATACCCGCCGATGGGATTTTTGCGCTCTAAAGCATAGTATTATATGCTTTTAATGTTGGGGGATTAGTTAACCTGCCCGTTTACCCGTTTACCCGCCTCTGGAGGGCTTCAGGTGGTGAATGTCCGTTAAGCGCTAGTTGGCAGAGCGTCTGCTTCCCCCGCCTGCCAAAGCTATGCGAGATTAGTTCATCGGTAGAATACCACCTTCCCAAGGTGGGGAGACGGGTTCAATTCCCGTATCTCGCTCCAATCCCCGAGTTGGCGGGGCGGCGCGCAGCGCCGCCCATTGATTTATCTCTTTGCCACGGGCTTTTTGATCGGAAAGAAAAAGGTTCGAGCCGAAGATTTTTTGCGCCAACACCTTTTTTGCTTCTAGGTCTTTGCCACTGGCGATATTAGCCGCATCAGCGGCTTCAATTATCCAGTTCTTCATGGGTTCGAGCCAAGCATTGTGCGTTTGTTGAATACGGGCAATTTGTTCTTCCAGCGTCTTCTTAGAAGATAACAATTCTTCCTTTTTTGTAAGGTATGACTCCCTGTCAACGTCTTGGTCTAAATAGGAATCAAGAAGACGCTGCAATTTACTGTTAATTGCCCGAATTTCTTCCCGCTTTTCGCCAACAAACGCACCGCAGGAATGGGCAAGTTCAATTTTTTCTACATCAAGTTTTTTTAACATTTTATTTGCCCAGTCCTGCCGCAAAGAAACTTTTGAAATCATTGTTGAAACTTGGCTGTCCAGCAATTCTTGCCGCGTGTACCTTTCATTACATTTAATTTTCTTGGACTTTTTCGTACAGCGGTAGTAAATGTGACCCTTCTTTAACTCTGCCGTAATCATCATGCCACACTGCCCACAACGAAAAAGTCCTAAATATGGTTTAGGAACACGCGGCTTTGACCAAGGTTTTGATCTTTTGTTTAAAACCAGCTGGACAGCCTCAAAAAGTTTCTTGGTGATGATTGGCTCTTGAACCCCTTCGTGGATCTCGCGAAGATACCGAAAATGGCCGTAATAAAACGGGTTAGATAAAATTTGTCTGCTAACCCGATCAATTTTCCAGTTATTACCAGTTTTAGAAATCAGGCCATTTTTCGCCAAAAAGTCAGCAATATCTAAAATCCGGTAATTGCCGGTGGCAAACATTTCAAAAGCCTCTTTAACAATCGGGGCTTTTCGTTTATCGACAACGATAATTTTGGTTCGCGAATCGTTAATATAACCCACCGGCGCAACTCCGGGCATTTCTCCTCGTCTGACTTTTTGGCGCAATCCTCTTTTAGTGTTTTCACTGAGCGAGTCCACGAAGTATTTACTTTGCCCAAACGCAATATTTAACATAAATTTTCCTTGGGGCGTGGCTTCAAACCAAAACTGGGGAAATTTCAAAGCCTGAATTTTTCCAGTGTCGATAAGATAAATAAGTTTACCGCCATCGACACTATTGCGCGCAAGTCTGTCCGGGTGCCAAGAAACAATACCGCTCGCTTCATCTTTTTCAATTCTTTCCAGCATTAAATTAAAAAGGGGGCGTCCGGGAATTTTTGCTGACTGCTTCTCAATCAGTTCTTCCACTATGAATAATTTTTCGCGAGCGGCATATTCCCGAAGTTCCGCTAGTTGGGATTCGATAGATAAAACTTGTTTATCCTCAACATCTGTAGACTTGCGCGCATATAAAAAGAATTTTTGCGAATTACTGTTATACATATTGCTTTACAAAATTCAAATGGCCACCCTGGTTGTACGCAAATCTGTTAGGATATGCCCAAGACGGCCATTAAAAATCCCAACAGAGAGTATTTGCGTACAACTTCAATATACAAAATTATCAGCGGCCATTCAATAGCAATTCTTAAGCGAAACGGAAGCTAAAAAGCAAAAATTCTTTGGCGTTTGGGCAAAGTGTCCCGCAAGGCGGTACAAAAATATCGCCAGTGGGGTTTTTCTTAAAAAGGTGTTGGCAAAGTTAAAATCTTTCGGCTTTCTTTTTTCCTTCCGACCAAAAAGCCCGTGGCAAAGAGATAAATCAATGGGCGGCGCTGCGCGCCGCCCCGCCACTCGGGGATTGGAGCCATTGTACCAAATCGCTCGAACATATTTTACCAAAAATTACTGACTTGCACCAGCTCCCGCCTGCACTAAAGTTTCGGCGGGTAAACCGGCGGCGGCAAGGAAAAGGGGTTAAAGGGGAAAAGGAATTGCCGCCGCCTCCGCTTCTTGCTCGTCCCGCTTTCCGCCAGAGGCGGACAGGCAGCGGGACTCGCATTGCATCGCATTCGCTCCCGCCTTCATCGCTCGCTTCGCTCGCGATTTCGGCGGGCAGGCAGTCCTCGGCCTTCGCTTGCCGGAAAAATTTTCGTTTTTTATTTTCTTACTTTATAGCTTCAATTTTCTACATAAAACCAATTGCATTTTGTCTGTTAAAGTATCAGCGAATTAGTTGACATATCGGGTTTTCTTCGGTTAGTAGAAAACGATGACCTCCAAAGGCTAAACTAGTTGGTATTAGTTACTAACCAGTCGCCAGCAAGGAGGCCATCATGACCCAGTATACCAAAGTCGCTCTTTTAAAAACCAAGAAGGAGATCCTCAGTCAGGTCGAGGCAGGTCAACTAGGAATCAAGACTGCCGCTGGTCTTTTGAGAATGACCAGGCAGGGACTATGGAAGCTCCGGAAAAGCTATCGGGAAATTGGTTTAAGAGCCCTGGTAGGCCGCAAAAGAGGCCCGAAATCATATTACCGCGTCCACAACCGTACTCCAGCATGGGCCGAGGAGAAAGTCGAGCAAGTATATCTTCTCCACGGCGGCGGCCCGGATACTTTATTGTGGGTAATTGAGGATTATTATCATGACCAGCTGGGCTGGATTCAGCTTTCCCGCTCTACCATTTACCGAATTCTGATCAGAAGAAGACTTCTCCTACCTAAAACTAGAAGGAAGATCAACCACCATCCCCATAAATACACCAAGGGCTATCCGGGAGAAGAAGTCCAACTGGATACCACCGAACCTTTTGGCAAGAGCCAGGGAACAATGTTGAATATCATTGATGATTATTCCCGCTGGAAAGCCTCATATTTTTACCTGGGGAATACCAGTAAGCATGCCAGGATCTGCCTTGAACATTTTCTGGCTTCAGCTCCTTTCCCGGTTCAAGCGGTGAGGGTGGACAATGGCGCCGAATTCAAAAAAGATTTTGCTAAATTCTGTCAGAATAGTCAGATTGCCGTTATCAGAAATCCCATCCGGACTCCGGAACACAATGGCAAAGTCGAAAGACTTCACCGGACAGTTGAGGAAGAGTGTTTATGGAGAGTTCCCAGAGAAGCGAGAAAAGACCTTCAGGCAGTCAATTATGCCCTCGCTCAACACAGCCAGTGGTATAATGGCAAAAGAAGACACTTGGGCTACAAGATGCTGGGGAAAACCCCACAACAGAAAATTGAAGACTGGATTATTGACAACCAAACATCACCAGAGTTTAGCGGGGAGGTAAACGAAACCCTGATACTCTACACCAATTGCATTTTGTCTATAAAATTGCCATAATAATATCAGAGAAGATTATCGAAATTTTGATTTCAAAAAAATATGTATGCAAACACTGAAAAAAGTGAGGGTGGGGCGAACTCACTCACTCACTCACTCACTCACTATTAAAGCTTAAAAGATTTTTTGGGTGGTTTGCAAGAAAATCTTTTGTTTTTCTTCTTGTTCTTTCTCTTCTAGCTTCTCAATTTTTATTTTTGATAACATCTGTTTATGCTGCCTCAAGCCCGTGGACACAAACAGATTGGGTTGGAGGCAGCGGACAAACAAGCTGGTCAGATGCAACGAAATATTCATCTGGTTCAAGTGTTGATGCAACAACCACATCAGGACAAGTAACTCTTACTAACACAGAAAAACTTTCAAATACAGGTTTTGAAACTAATCTGGATGGCTGGACAGGCTTCTCTGCAACTGGCGGAACAATAACGACAAGTGGTGGCTATACCATTCATACTTTTACAAGTTTTGGAACATATACCCCAAACGGTTCTGGAAATGTTGAGTATTTAGTAGTAGCTGGCGGTGGTGGTGGTGGAGGCGGGACTGGTGGCGGAGGTGGAGCTGGTGGATTCAGAACCGGAACTGGACATGCTGTTACTGCTCAAGCATACACCATTACAGTTGGCGGAGGTGGAGCTGGTGGTAGTGGACTAAACGTAGCGGGTTCTGACGGAAGTAATTCTGTGTTTGACACGATAACTTCTATAGGCGGTGGGGGTGGAGGATCTAATTCTGTGGTTGGGCGTAACGGTGGCTCTGGTGGAGGGACTGGCCATAATATAGCTGGGCATGGTTCAGGAACAGTCGGACAAGGAAACGATGGAGGCGACGGTGGACCAGACGCTCCAAACTATCCAGGGTCAGGTGGTGGAGGAGCTGGTGCGGTCGGTCAAAACACACCAAGTACTACTGTGGCAGGTAATGGAGGAAATGGCTTAGCTTCGTCAATAAGTGGCAGCAGTGTTACTTATGCTGGTGGTGGGGGTGGAGGGACATATAGTACAGGAGGTACCAATGGATCTGGAGGTACTGGCGGTGGAGGGGCTGCAACAGTAGCCGGGACTGCAAACACTGGTGGCGGTGGAGGGGCTGCAACAAATAACGGAAGTAATTCTGGTGTCGGTGGTTCAGGCATAGTCATTGTAAGATATTCAACCATCACTACCACTAGAGACACTACAACTACCTATAACAGTAGTGTTGGGTCTGCAAAACTTGTTAATGGTAGTGATGTACAAAATTTTACTCAATCAGTTAATGTTGGAGATACTAATACATATAATTTAGTTGGTTATGCTAGAACTGATGGTTCAGCTGTAACTTCTTCTGATTTAGAGCTTCTCTATAATGGTTCAACAATATCCACTGCTTATACCTCTGTTGGTTCTGGTTGGTATAAATTAACAGGAACCTTAACAGGAGCAAATGCTTCAAGGCTTTATGGGGTTCAAGTAAAAGCTAATAAAACTGTTTATGTTGATAATTTTAGTTTAAATAATTATGCTTCATCCGGTACTTTAACTTCCTCCATCTTTGACACCGAATTTACAGCCGGGGCGGCGTGGGGAACGTTGACGTACAATGCAACAACACCATCCAACACTTCCGTTTCTGTTAAAGCCAGAACCAGTAATTCTTCTTCAATGACTGGCGCAACGGCGTTTTCATCATGCACTGCTATTACATCCGGTTCTGACATCTCCTCAAATAGTTGTGTTACTGATTCCCACAGGTATATTCAATACCAGCTTTCACTTGCTAATACAGATTCTGTTTCTACCCCCACATTTCAGGATGTTTCGATTGCCTTTTCTACCTATGATGCTGATGCGCCGAGTATTACTTTGACGGCACTCACTCCTGATCCTAATTCCGACAACACCCCCACTCTTTCCGGCACGGCAACAGAAAGCATCGGCACTGTTTCTAATACTCAATTTCAAATGGATGCAACTTCCGGTTCTTGGACAGCTTGCACGGCTGACGATGGAGCTTTTGATGAAGCAACGGAAACTTTTACCTGCACTCCTTCTGCATTATCTGATGGAAGCCATACCATGTATGTCCGGGCAACAGATTCGAACAGTAATACTACTGCTTCCGGTTCTGAATCTTCGGATACTTTCACCATTGACGCCACATCCCCAGTAAGTATTGATTTAGACAGTCCAGGAGATAATAGTTATACTAACTCTGAAAGACCAAGTTTTAAGTGGAAGGCAACGACTGACGCCACAGCCGGATTATCAAAATATGTTTTGGAAATTGATAATCCTTCCGTTGGTTCAGGACAACCCAGCGGCGATTTTAAGATTGATGATATTCCCACTTCAAGAACGACTGACTATGAAGCCAATAAATACCTTATTCACTACGAAAACTTTTCCGATTCCGACTCTACCAACAATTATATTTCAGTCTATACTAAATCCTCAAGCGAATGGAGTACTGATTCAAATTCTGGCCAAAATGATGGGAAGTTAAGAGAAGGAAGAATAAGTTGGAAAGTTAAGGCCAGAGACAGTGTTGGTAATGAAACATCATCTTCCCGAACTTTGTTTGTTGATCGAAGCAGTCCGAAAGTAGAATTTACTCAAGTCAATGATACGCCATTTTCTTCATCTAATTTTTCAACAACCGACAAAACACCGACTCTCTATGGCAAAATAACTGATTCTCTTTCCGGAGGAGATTCAAGTCAAACTCAAGATGAAAACGGACCCAAGATTGCTTCCGGTCCCAAACAAGTAGATATCAAAGTAGAGAAAAAAGAAGGGATAACTTATAAACTCCACACACTTTATACCATCAACATGGATAAGCCTTGGTATACCTGTGACGGCAAAGAGGTTTCGGATAACTCCAAGCAAAAGTGCGATAAATACCTGCCTTTTGAATACACACCCAAAGACACTTTAGATTTCGGAACGTACAAAATAACGCTCACAGGCAAGGATAAAGCGGATAACAGTTCTTCGGAAACCATCTTTACCTTAAATATCACCACTCTTGCCCAAATAATCACCCCGGAAGAAAAGGAGACTATCGAGGAGGAAATAAAGGAATTACCAAAAGAAGAGCAAGAAAAAGTAAAGGAAGAATTGGAAATCACCAAACCAGTTGAACCCAGTGCTCTTGAAAAAACCGGAGAGAAAATAGCCCAAACCTCAAAAAACTTTCTTACCACGACTGGAAATATCATCGGAAGTATATTTAACGGAATCGGACAGGGAGTAAGATTTACAGTTGATACAACAGGAAAAGCATTGGCCTTTGTTGGAGATAAGACCGGGCAAGTCATCGCCTCCGTTAGCAGGACAACCGGCAATACCCTTGCGGCATTGTACAATGGTACACAATCAATACTTGCCTATGTTGGACAAGGAATAGGAAATGGAGCTAGTGCAGTTGGTCAAGGATTAGCTTTTGTGGGAGAAAAAGCTGGAGAAGGAATTTCGGTAGCGGCTAAAGGCACAGGCAATTTATTAGCTTCGATCGGTCAAGGAATCGGCAATACCGGAAAAACCATTGGGGATGGGTATAACCAGTTAGCTAATAATGCCCCAGGAGTTACGAAAACTATTCTCACTGGAATTGGAGACGGAGTATCTGCTACAGCTTCAACTGTAGCAACAATTGCTCAAAATACAGCCTCTACAATCGGAAACGCAACTCACACAATTGCGATTACCACTTCTACAGTAGCCCAGAATACAGGAAACTTTATCAGAGGAGTGGCTAATGATGTTGGTAGCACCACTTCATCAATTGCCCAAAACACAACAAAGACCATCGGAAATATTGCTAGCGCAGTTGCCAACACAACATCCACCCTTGCCAAAAATACAGGATCAGCCACGTCAAACGCGGCTAGCGTAATTGCTAGTGTTACACAAAATGGAGTTAACAGCGCCAAGAGAGGAATAGCTAACCTTGCCTTCTCCATCGGCGAAAAGACAGATGATGTATCACATGGTTTAGGAACTACAATAATTAAAATAGGTTATCTGTTTGTCCCAGAACCTACAAAAATTGCTAATGTTAACGTTGCAAAATCAACCCCAACCTCTATGACCATAACTTGGGAGACAAATCACCCAGCGAATGGAAAAGTAAATTACGGATTGACTGCTGATTACGGACGGGATGTTCAATCAGACAAAAGAATAACTCAACATGAATTTACTGTCACAGGACTAAAACCAAATACAACTTACTATTATGAAGTTATGTCACAAAATAGAAATTATGTTTATGATGCTAACCACACTTTTACAACACCAAAGGAGTAAAACTTATGGATAAAATTAGTTTAAATAAAGATCAAAAGTTGTTAGTAGATTCTTTCTATAAGGTCAGGACTAAGAAAGATTTAGCAAAATTTATTGAGGATTTATTTTCCCAAGAAGAAACGTTGGATTTGGCCCAAAGATTAAAAATAGCAAAGTTAATTCTAGACGGTAAAACTTATGAAGAAATTGCGGCGGAAATCCCAGTTAGCACTTCAACGATTTCAAAAATAGGACAAGTCATAAAATTTGGAAAAGGTGGTTTTACACTCTTGCAGAATAGTACAAAAGCACAAAAAGTTAAAAATCAAAAAGGAAAGGAGGTAGAAAAAATATAATGCAACTACAACTTGAATTTCAAATCTATCATTTAGTAACTGGACTGATCGGAGGGTTAATTCGCGGATTAGTAGGAATACTGAAACAAACCCAAAAACCGGAAGAGTTTAAAATTCACTGGAAATATTTTGGTTTAACTATGTTAGTTTCAGGAATAGTGGGCGTCGTTTCTGGAATTATTGCTGATGGTGATTGGAGAATATCACTATTGGCAGGATACGCTGGTACTGATTTTCTGGAAAGTCTTTATAGATTAAGATTTCCGCAAATGTTCAGTGTAGCTCAAACAGTCAAAACGGTAACAGAAGAAAGCACCAACGGAAAAGTAACAACACAAACAGTTACACCAGTTACAGCACCAGTAGTGACAAAATAATTACTTTGAGTAAAGAAAGACAACGAGTACCAAAGTTGTCTGATATTGTAGTTTAGTACAATAGTGAAGTGTTACTTATTCCAAAAACCGCGCTTGTTTTTCTTGGCCTCCCCTTGAGCTTTGAGAAGTTGCTCCTGATAGATAAATGGTTTCTTGTGCTGATAAATTACAACTGAAGCCATCCCTAATCTAGCCATTTCCACAGAAACGTTTTTATCATCAATAATTAAGTAAGCCAAAATCCTGCCAAATTTATCCGCTTTATAGTTATCATATTCAAGCTTGACTGTTCTTCCTTCAACTAATTTTCTGTTTGCTTCAGTCGCTTCTTTTTCAAAAGGTTCGTTGATTTCCGGAGAAGTAATCCCTACATATCTAACAATGGTGCCGTTGTGTAAAACCACAGTATCGCCATCAACTATTCTTTCAACTTTTCCGTCTTTAGGAAAATAACTGATGTTTTGTGTTTGGTATTTGTTAGTATTTTCTAAAAGGTCTTTGATTTTCTTTTGGTAGGGCGTATTTTTCAAAATAGGAAGAATGTCTTTTAGAATGTAGGTCGGAATAGTAATCAGTTTACTGTTCATAAATTTAGATTGAATATTTTGCGCCCCCTCGTTCCCCTTCTTTTTTCAGCATACCACGATTAACCATCTCAGTTAAATAATTAGTGGCGGTACTTTGGGAAACGTGGAGAAAATCACGAATATCTTCATTTGTTACTATTTTTTTGTCTTGCACAAACTCAAAAATTTTGTTAAGACGATCTTCTTTCTTTTGGGAACGGGCTTCGTTGGCTTTTTGTCGTCTGATGTCTAATTCAATCTTTAATTTTTCATCAACAAGTTTTTGAATTTCTTCGTCACTAACTTGGGGAGTTTGCGGAGTTTCGGGTTGTTGGGATTGTTCGGGTGGTTTTTCCGGCTCAATGTTGATTGATGGTTCTGGCACGCTTGGTTGTGGTGGTATTACTTCTGGTTGCTGAATTGGATCCTGCGGCTTTTGTTCTTCGACTGGCGGAATTTGAACAGGTGGTGTTTCTGGGGCTTCCTGTTTTGGTTCCTCTTTTTGTGATGATAAAGATAAATATGGAGTTGGATCAATAAAACCTAGATAACCATTGTTTAAATCTGGATTGTTTGGTTTGATGGCAAAATGTAAATGTTCCCCAAAAGCTGCACCGGAAGAACCGGAAAGACCGATCACTTTGTTAATTTGAATTTCATCGCCTTCCTTGACTTTGGTTTCTTGAAGATGTCCATAAATTGATTGTCCCCATGAATGTTGAATAGTAATTGATATTCCAAAATCGCCATTATCTCCCGATTGGATAACTTTTCCAGCATCACAAACAAAAACTCCATTTCCGGCACTTAATCCAAAATCTAAACCGTTGTGTCCCACAATTCCCCATTCCTGAAATTTCTTTTTGATATCTTCGTTATCTGACTGCTGGCCAAAAGAAAAAGTCACCGGAAAATTACCGGAGAAAGGATAATGCAGGGCAGCAATGTTTAAAACTGGTGCAGTTGGAATAGCTGGAGTTTCCACTGTTGGGGTTTCAGTCGGAGTTGTTGGTGGTTGCTCTGTCGTTGGTTGTTCCGGCGGAGTTTCCACTGGCGATTGATCGGTTGGCGAAACTATTGGTGGTTGTGTTAGTTCTGTTGTTGTTTGAGTCTGGTCTTGCAGAGTGTCATCAGCCATATATAAACAGTGTATCAAAATGGGACAAAAAAATCTTTTTGTTTTTCTTTTTGTTGTTGGCGGCTCCGCCGCCCCCGCCCCGTTGGGATCACTAAGCTAAAAAGGAGGGAACGCGACAGAAATCCTTCGAGGGAGTACAGCCTTTCAAAGAGCATTCCCGACTAACGCGAGCCCCGCGAGATAATCTTTAGGGGAAAGAAAACGCGGGGCGAGCCCATCGAGAGTCCTAGCGACGGCGACTAAAATAATTTTTTCCTTAAGCGCTGTCGCCGGAGCCCCACTAAAACAGGAAGGGGTACAAATAAAGAAGGCGGGGGCGAAAAAGCGGATACCCCAGAACGCGCGAGCCTTAAAAGTCAGAAAAAACTTTAGGACGCGCTGTAGGAACTATTAGAAGAGTAAAACCGTTGTCGCAGGCGCCCCCTAGGGCGCCCAGCGCGCGATGAATGGGGTCGCCGCCAACAATTAATTG
>Ga0210057_1002868_pt1 | contig 24252 bp, 26 predicted proteins | sample CryGeyCG2114_010_2_FD_183968 | JGI IMG/M metagenome (GOLD analysis project Ga0210057, IMG submission 183968) | Groundwater microbial communities from aquifer - Crystal Geyser CG10_big_fil_rev_8/21/14_0.10 (SPAdes) (version 2) | ecosystem: Environmental > Aquatic > Deep subsurface > Groundwater ...
AGGAGCAAAGAATATCCCAACCCAAAAAGAAACTATCGCTGGAAGAGACACTTTGACTAAATCGACGACTATCATTATTGACAATTATACAAAGCTTGAAGCTCTAAGCAACGTGTTACTCCGTTAGTTTTGCAATAAATATTCAAGTGTTTTTTTGGAAAGAATTTCAACATCCGAAAAACGCCCATCAAATGATGAACCCAAAACAACAATAACCACAGGACGACCTATTGCCGGGTCAATGATTACCGCTAAATTTCCACCTGACTTTTCTGTAAACCCCGTCTTGGAAGCTATGATGCCAGCGGTTTTGTCTATTGTAATGTTTGTATTCTTTGCATTGTGTGTTATGTCGTTTAAAGACTTTATATTTACATTGCCATATTTGGTAGCCTCCAATATTTCAGGGTGGTTTTTTAGCACATATTCAAACAGCATTGCCACATCTTTAGCAGAACTGTTCGCACCACTCAACCCGTCGGCGGTATCAAGTCCGCTTTCTTTCTTAAAATTCGTTTGAGAAAGTCCCATTTTGGAGACAATTTCATTCATCCTACCAATGAACTCATTTCTTCCGATTTCTAAATTATCGGCTTGGTTTATATTTAAACCCGCAATGGACGCTATGGCGGTGGCGGCGTCATTGGATGAAGTTATAAGACTGAAATCTATGAGATCTTTCAGTTCCCATTTTTCGTCAACAAAAAGACCACTGTCACCTTCTTCACTCAAAAACTCTTTGTTAATTTGAATAATCGTAGACTGCGGAACCAAATCAATAGCAGTTAGCGCCATTACCACTTTAGCAATTGACGCTAAAGGCATGCTCAGATTTGAATTTTTTTCAAACAAAACTTCTTGATTTACAATGTCCCAAACGATTGCCCCTCTTCCTTCAATTGTCGTTCCAATAAACGGATTGTTTGTTTCTTTTTTTACAATTCCCGAATCATTTTTGGGATTTATTTTGCGTGCGGTATAAAAAGAAATCAAAAAAATTGACCCCAAAATTAAAGCCGAGAGTAATCCCAGGTTAATTATTTTTTTGCTTTCTAATTCTTTTTTAAACTTCGCTTCGCTCTCCTCCATTGTTATTTGTTTCCTCTTCGTTATTTTTTTCAAATTCTGCCAATTCTTTCACGATGCTTTCATATTCCGGGAGTTCATCCACGCTACCTACACCCAGAAACGAAAGTACATCAAGGGTTGGTGCGTATGCAAAACCACGCTTCCCCTTTGTTTCTTCTCTACTTACCAAACCTCTGATCATTAAATTACGGATAATGAAAGCGGAGTTTACCCCCCTAATATCATCTATTTCTCTTTTGGTTACAGGTGAACGATAAAGGATTATGGATAGAGTTTCAAGTCCTGCCTTCCCCAACTCTTTTGTCAGTTCGTCTTTTGTTATTTTCTCTATTAATGTGCTGACCTCCTTTGAGGTGCCGAGCATGGCGGAATTGTTGTCTTTAACAACCGAAATTCCTCTATTTATGAGATTTTTTGAAAGTTGGTCAATGGCAACCCTTACATCTTCTTCTTTGGCGCCGGTAAAAAGCGCCAATTTACGAATTTCAACAGGTTCCCCAAGAAAAAATAATATTGCTTCTATTTGTGATTCTAAATTCATATTTATTGTCTTTGATAGTTGGGAACGGCTATATCTTTAGTTTCAATTTCAATCTCGTCTACTAAATTATTTTGAGTCACGCTAATTATCCCCCGTTTTACCAGTTCCAAAACTGCCAAAAAACTAATTATTATGTTTTTTTTATCTTCTCCATACGCACTGTGTCTGGCGCCTTGATTTTTTGTGCCACCCTGCCCTTTTGTAAAATCCGAAAAGTTTAATTTTAAAGAGTTTTGTATTTTTTCTGTCAATCTTTCTATCATTGTTTCCAAACTAATTATTTTATCAATCACTGTTTTGGGTAACACTTCTTGTTTTGGCAAGCTTTCAATAACATTTTTGGCGGATAATCTGATATTCATTACCGTAATGGAATCTTCGGGGGAAAAGACTATTGGCGTGTTTTTGTTTGGATTTTTTGCATAAATTATTTTATTCGCAAAAATTTTAGAAATCTTTACGGATAATTCCTTGAATTTTTTATAAATAAAGAGTCTATTTTCAAGATTACTTATACTTTCCTCTTCTTCAACGGTTAAGGTAACTTGCGGTAGGAGTGATTTTGATTTAATTAGAAGAAGGGTTGATGCGACCAAAATAAAATGTGAGGTTAAATTCATCGGCAACTCGCCGATTTTTTTTACATACTCAATATAATCATCAGCAACTTTAGCTAGTGAAATGTCATTTATAAAAAACTTCCTTTTCTCTATCATTGTCAGCAAAAGCTCAAGCGGTCCTTCGAAAACTTCAGTTTTTATAGTAAATTGCGCTTTGTCCATTATCTATCCTTTTTGTTTACGGTTTTTATACCCAAATCTTCCAACTGCTCTTTTGAGACTTCTGTCGGAGAATCCATCATCAAATCTTGACCCTCGCCCGTTTTGGGAAATGCGATAACCTCTCTTATATTCGGCTCGTTTTGCAAAATCATCACAAGGCGGTCAAAACCCCACGCTACACCTCCGTGTGGCGGGGTTCCCAATGACAGAGCGGTCAACATATGACCAAAATTATTTTCAACATCCTCCTTGCTGTGTCCCAATATTTCAAAAACGGCTTTTAAGGCTTCGGGGTTATGATTTCTTATCCCACCACCACCAATTTCATAACCATTTAACACAATGTCATATTGCGCAGCTACAATTTTTTCAAAATTTCTCCTTTCTAATAACGAGTCCATATGTTCTGGAATCGGAGCAGAAAACGGATTGTGTGTGAAAGTCCATTTCCCATTTTTGTCTTTTTCAAAAAACGGAAAATCCGTAATCCAGCAAAAAGCAAGAGAGTTTGGGTCATTTTTATCTTCCCTTAAATCCGGTCTATCTGTACCATATTTTTCCATTGCGTCCTTGAATGGTATTCTGGGGAACGGGATAGTTTGTATTTTTTTTTCGGGATAAAGATTTTCTACAATAGCTATTAAAAGTTTTTCATTTATTGTCATAACATCTTCTTGCTCAACAAAACTCATTTCAATATCAAGTTGAGTAAATTCTGGTTGTCTGTCCCCCCTTGTGTCTTCGTCCCTCATACACCGCGCAAATTGAAAATATCTTTCAAAGCGAGAAGTCATCAGTAGCTGTTTGTATTGCTGTGGAGATTGGGGTAGGGCGTAAAATTTTCCAGGATGAAGTCTTGAGGGGACTATGTAATCTCTGGCGCCCTCGGGGGTTGATTTTGTCAATTGTGGAGTTTCTATTTCCACGAAATCTTCTTTTTCCAAAAAACCCCTAATAAAAGATGAGATTTTGTGCCTCATTCTGATATTTTTTTGCATCCTTTCTCTTTTTAAATCCAAAAAACGGTATTTTAATCTGGCTTCTTCGTTGATGTTTTTACCATCCCCAAGCAAATCAAAAGGCGGAGTTTCTGATTTATTCAAAATGATAATCTTTTTCACCTCAAGCTCAAGACTCCCATTAATTACTTTGTCGTTTATGTTTTTCTCTGGTCTTTGGTTAACCAACCCTTCTATTTCAACAACCCACTCCGGCCTTATTTCTTTTCCCGCGCCCATCGCCTCAATATTGTTCGGTAAAATTACGGCTTGAACTTGCCCTGTTCTGTCCGAAATATCCAAAAAAATAAGCTTTCCTTGGTCCCTTCTAATGTCTATCCAACCGGATACAAAAACCGTTTGTTCCTTTTTGCTCTCTAAATCTTTAATTAAGGTTCTTTTCATTTTTAATAAATGTTTACACCTATTTTTTCCCTAACTTCCTTCATCTTTTCTTCCGCCCTTTTTCTGGCTTTTTCTCCGCCCGCTTTCAATATTTCTATAATTTCTTTCGGTTTTTCTGCTAATTTATTTCTTTTCTCTCTTAATGGAGAAATGAAAGAAATAATATTTTTTATTAATATTTCTTTTGATTCACGGTACCCCACGCCACCCGCTTCATACTTGTCTCTCAATTCACCAAATTCTGGTCCTTCGGTAAAATACTTATGAAGGGCGAAGATATTATCTTTATCCGGATCTTTTGGTTCATTCACACCCTTAGAATCTGTCGGTATCTTCATTACCGCTTCCTGTATTTCCGTATCAGTGGAAAATAATGAGATTGTATTTTTATAACTCTTGCTCATTTTTCTTCCATCGGTTCCTAATATCGTCTGAACATTTTCAAGAATTAATGGCTCGGGAACACGAAAGACATCACCGAAAATTCTATTGAACTTTAGAGCCACATCTCTTGTGATTTCAATATGTTGTTTCTGATCCAACCCCACCGGCACCACATCCGCATCCTGAATTAAAATATCGGCAGCCATAAGAAGGGGGTAGTCAAAAGTACCGACATTTACTTCACTTCTATTGGCTTCCGCGTCTTTAAAGGCGTGTGCGCGCATTAAATAAGGGACGGTTGTGATGGTATTAAAAATCCATGCCAACTCCGTAACCTGCGGCACATCGGATTGTTTAAAAAGAGTAACGCGATCGGGATTGAGACCGATAGCAAGGTAATCGGTGGCTATGTCAACTATATTCTCACTCAATTCTTTTGGGTTTTGAAGTGTCGTAAGCGCGTGAAGGTCTGCGATGAAAATGTAGCTTTCATAATCGTTTTGAAGTTCTACAAACTGTTTCATAGCGCCCAAATAGTTTCCAATGTGTAACCTACCTGTTGGTTGTACTCCGGATACCAGTATTCTTTCTTTATTCATAAGGAAAATAATAACAAAATACAGCTATTTTAAAAGGATAAAACGGCTTTTTATTGTCGGCCTTTTACACACTAAATTCCCCCCTTTTTGAGTTCTTCCACCACCTTTTTTAAGTCACGAGAGAGTTTTTTGGGAATATCTATGGTAATTTTTACTAATATATCTCCTCTTTTGCTCCCCCCCGTAGGAACCCCCTTCCCTTTTATGCGGAGCATTTCTCCAAAAGATATTCCTTCCGGTATTTTTAATTTTATTTCTCCATCAAGAGTTGTAAGAGGATACTCACTGCCAAGAAGTGCGTCAGAAAGTTTAATGTGAAGATTCATTACCAGGTTATTTCCTTCTTTGTGAAATAGGTGGTGGCGTCTAACATGAATTTTTATATACAAATCACCGGGAATACCGCCCGAAACCGCTTCTCCCATACCAGCAAGCCTGATCATTTCTCCATCTTCAATCCCCGGCGGAATAGAAACTTTTATTTTTTGCTCTCTTTTATCTACACCAGCTCCGCCACAAGATTCACACTTTTCTTTGGCAACCTTTCCTCTTCCCAAACATGTGGGACAAGTTTTAATCGTAGAAAATGAACCTATGATTGACCTTTTCACCTCTCTTATTTGGCCCTTGCCGTTACAAGTCGGGCATGTTTCCGTCGCGGATCCTTTTTTTGCTCCGTTACCTTCACAGGTTTGGCATACGGAGGTTTTGTTTAGCATTATTTCTCTTTCAACTCCAAAAATTGATTCCTCAAAAGAAAGCTCTGTGTCCATTGATATGTCATGACCTCTTTTTGTTCTTCCTCTTCCACCTCCGCCAAAAAAATCACCAAAAATATCTCCCAAATCAAAATCAAATCCGCCGGCGGCGTTTGCAAAATCAAATCCTTGGAAACCCTCCCACCCCTGTTGCCCCCCGGTATCTCCGAAGGTTTTCCCATAAGCATCATACTCGGCTCTTTTTTTATCATCAGAAAGAACTGAATATGCTTCGTTTATCTCCTTGAATTTATCCACATTACCCTCTTTTTTGTCCGGATGATGTTGATGCGCCAATTTTCTGAAGGCTTTTTTTACCTCCTCTTTTGACGCTGTTTTTTCAATTCCCAATATTGAGTAAAAATCTTTTGATGCCATAGGAAACCATCTTAACACTTATTACCATTAACCTCAAAAAGTTTTTTATGACTTTGGCGGTTCTTCTGTGGGTTCTTCGTTTTTCTTCTCTTCAAATTCGGCGTCTTTAACATTACCTTCTTCAGTTTTGGATTGCTGGTTATCGGTCGCCTGTTGCTGATTCGCTTGCATATATTGCCCTATCTTTGAAAGTTCGGCTGACAATTCTTCCGTTGTTTTTTTAATCGCTTCAATATTATTACTCTCTTTTTCTTTTTTTACAGCCTCAATTTTACTTTCTATTGTTGTTTTAATATCAGCGGGGACCTTATCTCCGGCATCTTTTATAGATTTTTCTGCGGTATATATGAGCTGTTCTGCAAGGTTTTTGGTCTCAACCGTTTCTTTTTTATTTTTATCCTCCTCCCCGTGTATTTCGGCTTCCTTTTTCATCTTCTCAATCTCATCGGCAGAGAGCCCCGAGCTGGCTTCAATTTTTATAGACTGCTCTTTGCCTGAAGATTTGTCTTTGGCTCTGACGTTTAATATACCGTTGGCATCAATATCAAATGTCACTTCGATTTGAGGAAGTCCTCTAGGCGACGGAGGAACCCCATCAAGAATAAATTGACCCAAACTTTTGTTGTCTGATGCCATGGGTCTTTCCCCCTGAACAACATGAATTTGTACTGATGTTTGATTGTCGGCAGCGGTTGAAAAGATTTGGGACTTAGACGCTGGAATGGTTGTGTTCTTTTCAATTAATTTTGTTGCAACACCCCCGAGTGTTTCTATACCCAAAGAAAGAGGTATTACATCAAGCAACAATACATCTTTAACGTCTCCAGAAATTATACCCCCTTGAACTGCGGCACCCAGAGCAACCACCTCGTCAGGGTTGATTGACTTGTTGGGTTCTTTTCCAAAAAAATTTTTCACAGCCAGAACAATAGCGGGCATTCTCGTTTGTCCTCCAACAAGAATGACTTCATCAATCTCATTGATTTTAAATGGAGAAGCTTCCATTGCTCTTTTGCTTATCTCCATAGCCCTATCTATGAATTCTGAAGACAATTCTTCCAGTTTTGATCTACTCATTTTAATAAGAAGATGCCTAGGTCCGCTTGAATCAGAAGTAATAAAAGGAATATTGATTTCGGTTTCTGAAGCGGTTGAAAGCTCAATTTTTGCCTTTTCGGACGCTTCATCAAGACGCTGTAAAGCCAGGGCATCGGTTCTGACATCTATACCGGATTCTTTTTTAAACTCTTCCGCCAACCACTGTACAACCTTTTGATCTATATCGCGCCCTCCCAAATGACTGTCGCCGTCAGTAGACTTAACTTCAACAACATCATCTCCGACTTCCAAAATAGATATGTCAAAGGTCCCACCACCAAAATCATAGACGGCGATTTTTTCATTTTTTTTCTTGTTAAACCCGTAAGCCAAAGCCGCGGCTGTGGGTTCATTTATTATTCTCTTAACATCAAGACCGGCAATCTTACCCGCGTCTTTGGTTGCTTGTCTTTGTGAGTCATTAAAATAGGCGGGTACCGTAATGATTGCCGAGGTAATTTTTTCTCCCAAACGAGTTTCGGCATCTTGCTTCAGTTTTTGTAAAATCATGGCTGAAATTTCCTCCGGCCGATAATTTTTATCCCCCATTTTCACTTCAACCCCGCCATTACTGGATTTTAAAATTTCAAAAGGCACGCTTGATTTATCTTTTTGTACGGCAGAATCATCAAATGTGTGCCCAATAAATCTTTTTATGCCAAATATAGTACTTTTCGGGTTGGTTACTGCTTGGCGCCTAGCCAAAAGACCAACCAACCGTTCGTTGGTTTTTGAAATTGCGACGACAGAGGGAGTTGTCCTTGCGCCCTCTGAATTCTCAATAATTTTGGGGGTTCCCACCTCCATAACGGCGACAGCTGAATTAGTCGTACCTAGATCTATTCCTATAATTTTAGACATATTTTTTAAAAGAATTATTTACTATAGTAAACATGTTGATAAAACGGGCTTCGCTATTATAAGAGTGGCATTTTTAACTGTCAAATCTCCTCTTCGTAAGTAGCGACCGATACTTTTGCTGTTCTTATATTCTTCCCCTCCATACTGTACCCCGCCTGGAAAACTTCCATTATTTTATGGTCCTCAGATTTGTTTTTGGTTTTTTTTGTACTAATTGCTTCGTGAAATTTAGGGTCAAAATATTCTCCCAAAGGAGAGTGTTTTTCTACTCCATTTTTTTTGAGTATAGCGACAATTTGATTAAATATTGATTCAATACCATTTTTCCACTCTTTCCCCGCCCCCATTATGTGCTCGCTTTTAAAAGCGTTTTCAAAATTATCCAAAATCGGGATAAGGTCTTTTACAAAATCAATTTTCGCAAATTTAATAAAATCAACCCTTTCTTCTTCATCTTTTTTTCTGAGGTTAATAAATTCTGCTTTTGCTTTCTGCCAGCCGGTTAGATATTCTATTTTTTCTTTTTCACACGCCCTTAATTTCTCTCGCAATCTTTTTATAGTTACATTTGGATTTGCAACTTCTTCCTCATCTTCAAACACCACGCCATCTTCTTCTTCTTTTTTTTCTTTATCTTCTTTTTTCATAGCGTTGATTTCAACACGCAAAAACGAAAGAAGGTTATCTCTTTGACCATTGCGGAGCCTTGCGTGCTTTTTTCAAACCGAACTTTCTTCTCTCCTTCATCCTTGGGTCTCGTTTCAAAAATCCCAGTTTTTTAATCTCTTTTCTTAATTCTGAGTCATGCGATATTAACGCTCTGGCGATAGCGTGTCTTATAGCCCCCGCTTGAGAGCTTTGTCCTCCCCCCTTTACCAAACATGAAATTCTAAATTTCTTAGAAACACTGGACTTGGTAAGTGGTTCAAAAGTGACCGCTCTTAATTCCGAAATGCCGAAATAATCCCCAACATCTTTATCGTTTATAATAATTGAGTTTTTGCTGGTTTCATAAAGGCGCGCTCTGGCTACGGATGTTTTTCTGCGACCAACCGCCTCAATGTATTTTTTGTTTTTTGTTTCTGTTTCTTCCATTTTAATCTATAATTTTCAGTTGTTTAATCATTTTAGAACGAAGCTTGTTTTTGGGTAACATGCCATTAACCGCTCTTCTAAGGACATACGCGTTGCCTTTCTTCGCTATCGCGGTATCCATACTTTCTTCTCTCAAACCACCAGGGTATCCAGAATACCATTTATATTTTTTCTGAATTTTTTTTGATTCTTTTATATTTAATTTAGAAACATTAAATATACACACCTCTTTAATTTCTATTTTGTTTCTGCTGAATTGAGTAGAGTCTTTTTCCATTAACAAACTGGCCGCCTTGCTTGCGATTCTACCTAGACTCATATTTGTTGCATCAAGTTTATATTCTTTCATATTATACAAATTCTATTCTTGACCTCACACTGCCGTCCGAAAGCTTGGTGCCCACTCTGAGCACCCTTAGGTATCCGCCCTTACGATTCTTGTATTTTGGAACCAAATCAGAAAAAAGTTTCTGGGTCGCGCTAGCTCCTATTTTTGCGGAAATCAATCTTCTCGACGCTATGGTTTCTTTCTTCCCATTGGAAACAATTTTTTCCACATAAGGTCTTAGCTCCTTTGCTTTAGACTCTGTGGTTAATATGGCTTCGTGCAAAATTAATGATCTTGCAAGCGATTTAAGCAAAGCGCTTCTTTGCCCCCTCTTTCTTCCAAATTTACGGTTTGCGTTGTGGTGTCTCATCTACTTTAAACTAATTCCGCTCTTAGCCAGAAAATCTTTTATCTCTTGGATTCCTTTGCCGCCAAGTCCGGCTATTTCTCCCAAGTCTACCTCTTTTTTTCTAGCCAACCCTCCCACCGTCCTTATATTTGCGTTAGAAAGCGCGTTTAATGTCCTGACAGAAAGGCCTGCGGATTCAATCCTTGTTTTTAGAAATTCCGAGTCCGCCGTTTTTTTATCTGTCTCCAGCTCCGGTGTTTCTGATTCTTCTGTTTTAACATCCAACGGTTCGTTTTCTTCTTCTTTGAAACCTACTATGGCCTTCAGTTGGTTTATCATTATTGCCACTGAAGTTTCCAATGCTTCATTGGGTGTTATTGTTCCATCAGTTTCAATAAAAATTTTTAGTCTATTGAAATCGGTTCTGTCTCCGACCCTCATGTTCTCTACTTCATAACTAACCCTTCTGATGGGGGTAAATATGGCATCAACGGCTATTAATCCGACATCTACTCTGTTCTTCTGTAAAATTTCTTTTGAGACATAACCCATTCCTTTCTCAATGGTCATTTCAATATCCAACTCGGCGTTCTTGTCAGTCAAGTTGGCAATTACTAAATCTGGGTTTAAAATCTCCACCTGACTCATCCCTGTTATATCCGACGCTTTTACTTCCTTTGGTCCTTTGGCTTTAATGGTGATAACCTGATTTTCTTGTGAAAGTAATTTTATCCTCACTCTTTTTAGATTTAGAATTATTGTTATGACATCTTCCTTGACTCCGGGGATGACGGAAAATTCATGATTGACTCCCGCAATCTTGACTGAGGTAATAGAAGCTCCAGGAAGCGATGATAAGATTATTCTTCTAAGCGAATTACCCAGAGTGTGACCATAGCCGGGATATAGTCCGTCTATTTCATATGTGCCAGAAAACTGGTCTTCTTTAACTATTTTTGGTTTTGAAGGCAAAACAATTGAAAAATCTGACATAATATTTGTTATTATTTAAATTATCTACTATAAAATTCTAATATCGTATTGATATCAAACAATAATTCTGTTCCCTCTGCCTTTGGTATCTCATTAATTACTGCGGACTTATCACCATTAAACTTTATCCAAGAAGGTTGGCTAAATTCTTTTAATCTTTCATCCAGCGTCGCAAAAAGAGCCTTGCTACCACTTGCTGGTTTTATGGTAATTTTATCTCCGACTTTTAATTTGTAAGACGGGATTGTAATTCTTTTTTCATTTACCATAAAATGTCCGTGAGAAACCGCTTGACGCGCGAAAGATCTTGTAGGAACAAACCCCGCACGATAAACGACGTTATCAACTCTTAATTCCAAATCTTCAAACAACCGGCCGGCGGCTTGGGCACCCTTCTTCGCAAGTGCTGCCTTGGCGTATTTAGAAAATTGTTTTTCACTCAAGCCGTAAGTATATCTGGCTTTCTGCTTTTCCAAAAGTTGTATACCGAAGTTTGATTTTGGTTTCTTAAAAAATGTCTTACTCTTATCTTTTTTAGACTGACTCAAAACATATTTTTGAGTTTGGGTTTTTTCAAACACGGGAGCACCCAACCTTCTTGCTATTTTGTATTTTGGTCCTATTTTCATAATTTTTATACTCTTCGTGGTTTTTTGGGTTTTGGACCGTTATGGGGAACGGGGGTCACATCTTTTATATGTGTTATGTCTATTCCTTTAGAAAGAAAACCTCGTATACCGGACTCTCTTCCTGATCCAACACCCCTAACCATAACGGACACCTGCTTTATTCCTATTACTTGCGCTTTAGTACCTACTATTTCTCCGACCTTCGCGGCCGCAAACGGTGTACCCTTCTTGGCCCCTCTAAAACCAAGTGACCCGCTCGATGACCACGCCAATGTGTTACCTTTAACATCAGTCAATACAATTTTCGTATTATTGTAAGTAGACTGTACTGACAAAATCCCCGTATCGGTGTGTTTTTTTGATACTGCAGAAACCGGCTTTTTTGTTTCGCCTTCTGTCTCCTCCCCATCTTTTTTTACTATTCTTTTTTTACCCATTTACTTTTTCCGTGCCGACAAAAAACATAGGCTCGAATAAAATCCGAGTCATACAAACAAAACCTTATTTAAACCCCATTATATATCATATTTTATATAAAAGCAAGACTATTTCTTATCCGCTAACTTTCTTCCCGTTCCCATGGTTTTTCTTACATTCCCCCTGCGAGTTCTGGAATTGGTTTTGGTTCTTTGCCCTCTAACCGGCATACTTCTTGAATGCCTAACTCCTCGGTATGATTTTATATCTTTCAAACGCTTCACATTACTGGCTGTTTCTCTTTTTAAATCTCCTTCCAGCTTATAAGCTTCCACAATCTTTCTAATATCATTCTCTTGTTCTGTGGAAATATCTTTGGATTTTAAACTCCTGTCCACGCCCGCTTTGTCTAAAATAATATGCGCCCGAGCCCTTCCAATACCAAAAACAGTCGTGAGGGCTATCTCAATTCTTTTTTCTTCAGGAATGGTTATACCAAGTAGTCTCATATTTATCCTTGTCTTTGTTTGTGTCTCTGATTTGCCTTACAGATGACATAAACATAACCTTTACGCCTCACCACCTGACATTTTGAACACATTTTTTTTACAGATGTTTTGACTTTCATAACAAAATTACACAGATATACATTTTACTTTTAACAAAAGTAAAGTCAAGAAGAAAAACCATATTTAGAGCCTTCTCACAATCCTACCCTTTCCGCCATATGGATCAATTTCAACTTCTACCTTATCGCCGACAAGCACTCTAATCCTGAATTTTCTCATTTTTCCAGCCAAATAAGCTAAAATATTTTCTTTAGTATCGTCCCTTTCAACTTTAAAAAGCGTGTCTGGAAACGCTTCAATAATGATGCCCGTGGTCAGGTTTGTTTTTTTATTTCCTTTATCCACTGTTCGTATCTGACACACTTAAAATTTTATCAATTTTTATCTTTTTTTCCTTTTTTGGAAATGACTTTCTCCAAAAAGGTTTAATAACCGCATCTGCTTTTTCAATGGATGGAAAGTTGGCCAGAACGGCGCGCAAACTGTTTTTTGATTTACCAGCCAAATTGTTTGATAGTTGACCTTGGTCTACTTCTAGAAACAGAGTAATGTCGCCATTGACGGTAAATGTTAAATTTTGGTCTATTTCGGGGTTAAAAGAATCATTATTTTGTATCACCATTTCAAAAGATTCGTAATTATCAATTTCCACATTATCTTGGCTGAAGCCCGAATCAAGATTATCCGCTATCGCTTTACTAAGCGTATTTTTGTTAAGCAAAATTCCGTATAAAACACCTTCCTCGTTCATCCTTACCGAATTCCCTTTCACTTCAGATTGCGGGAGGGTTTTGTATTTTACAAAACTTGTCCCATCAAGCAATACAAAATTATTCGGTATTTGTGCATCAATATCTCTAAATAAATTTTCCTTCAATCTTGCCCTGATGCTGTCCTGCGTTTCTTTTTTGTCTGATTCTGAGACAGATTTAACAATCCCCACAAAACCGCCCGTCATACTGGTTTTGGAACGAGCGAATATTGATTTAAATCTCGCCGGGTCATTTTCAAAACCAGGAATAGTAAAATCTTTAAGTCCTATATTATATTTGTCCCCCGGCTCGTCGGCAAAAACGGTTACTTCAATACTTCCCGGTACTGTTGTGCCGTTTTTTGTTGTTCTTCCCGGAATCGTCACCGCTTCGTTAATTCTGTATATTAAACCCTCCGGTGTTTCAAACCTGGTGTTTTTGACAAGCCTTTGGGTGTTTGAGTCATGATTGTTAAAGATGATTATTTGACCGCTAGCTTTTTTCTCTTCTTTCTCTTCACCACTGGCCACGACCTCTTCTCCGTCTTCTTTTGTAATTTTTATAACATCAAACGACAATCCACCGTCCGCTTGTTTCTTGGCGGTCAGACTCAAGTTATCTGCCTTAACGATTGATGATTTAAGAAAAACCTTAACGGTGGCGCTGGTAAATAAAGGCGCGATTATAACCAGTATCAATATTAATAGAGCCGTGGCAATTCCCAACACCGTCCACTTTTTTTTAGCAAAAAATCCCCACGGCCTATTCCCGTTGGAGTGAGATTGGATACTGGGATTTTCAATCCGAGATTCTTCTCTGAACTCATTTTGATTTTCTTCAGCTCTAGGAATCCGATGATTTCTTTTTGGCACCGGAATATTTCTGATTGATCTTTTTTCGGGAGGAACTATATCTTGCAGTATGTTCTTTGCCATAGTTTAAAACTTAAATGTATAGGGTTATATTAGACTCTCTTTTATTTTAATAGAATATGTGGCTATTGTAAACTTTCTTTTCTTCCTTTCTCCAAAACAACACCAGCGCCAACGATAGATAGGAGAAGTGGTGCGTCATACTTCACACCCCTATTCAAAAACAAAAGGTCTGTAAGAGCAGAAACAGTAACGGGCAAAATTTTAATATTTGATGATTTATTGTCTCCAAAAACAACTTTATCTAAAATATTTTTGAAAATTTTAACAAACTTTTCTTCTGTTACCAGATAAATATTGAATGGCAGGGTTTTATTTATACCTACTTTTGAAACAACATCCGACCATTCATCCATATGCTTTTCTATTACTTCTTCAATTTTTTTACCGGTTTGACTGTCTATCTCCCCACCAGAATATATATTTAAAAAAGATGTCGCCACATCAAAAGGGATTGAGAATGCTTTGGAAATAGCTCTTATAATACTATTTGACCCTATCTCAACCGACAAAGTATCTGAAAACATTCCATTTTCAACAAAAGAAACATCGGTTGCTTCCGCCCCTACGTGAAAAATTCCGAAATTATCTTCTTTGTTAAATACTTTTTCAATAGAGTTAACTAGTGTTAACGGAAACGTTGAAAAGTGAAATTTGTTAACATGAATCCTTTTTCCGATTTTGTCCTCAAGAGAAAACACTATGGTCCTTGGTATAATACTCATATATACACTTAATTCCAACGAAACAGTTTCTTTAGATATCGGATTTTCGGTTCTATAACCATTCAAACTAACATCGGTTACAGACCTTTCTATCATCTGTATTCCTTCTTTGAATACGTGTCCAAATATGTTTTCTTCCGCTTCTTTCTTAAATTTTTTTTCTTCCTCATCAAGTATTTCTTCTATTAAACGATTTGTTACAACAAAGGGTTCTTTTTTTTCAATTACTACAAATTTAGTTTTCGCAACATACCAAGGAGCTGATGCGGAACAAAATACCGAGCTAAAATCATATCTGGTGATTTTATTGATTTCCGGAGACCTTAGTCCTTGAGTAACTATTTCATCCAACAGAACATCAAGGGTTCTTTTCACTTCTTTTTCAAAAGTTTTTGCATCGGAAATTTTTTTCGGTTGAAAATTTGAAGTTTTTGAATAAAGAATATGCGGTTTCCTACCCCCCATCACAACCAAAGCGGCGCCAACCCCACCGCTTCCTATCTCACACACCAAAGAAAGGTGTTTGTTTTTAGACCACAATCTCATAGGATTATTATACAGCAAAAAAGAATCCTTTTACTGTAGCACGGCTTTAATTCTTCTTATACCAGCAGATACGGACTCCTCTTTAAGAATTTTGAAATTACCCAAAACACCGGTTTTTTCCGCATGTGGCCCCCCACAAAATTCTTTTGAAATAATTTTGCCGTTTTCATCTTCAATAAAATATACCGAAACTATATCTGGGTATTTGGCCCCAAATTCCATTTGCGCGCCCAGTTTTTCCGCTTCAATACGGGGCATTTCTCGTCTTACAACTGTGTAATTATTTTTTATATATTTATTAACCAAGCCCTCAATCTCACCAACCTCTTCCTGTGTAATTTTTCTATTAAAAGAGAAATCCATTCTCAATCTTTCTTCGGTTATGTTGCTTCCTTTTTGTTTTATTTCTGCCCCAAATTTTTCTTGAAGAGCCGCCAAAAGAAGATGGTGCGCTGTATGAAGTTTGATTGTTTTTTCATTATGATTTGCCAGACCCCCTTTAAACATTCCCGTTGAAGATGTGCGAGAGAGTTTTTGATGGTCAGCCAATTTTTCTATAAAGCCGACGACATCAACCTCCACACTGTTTTCTTTTGCTATTTCTTTGGTTAATTCCAGCGGAAATCCAAATGTTGAAAATAGCACAAACGCGTCTTCACCTGAAATACCGTTTTTTTCTTTTATTATCTTTTCAATTTTACTTTTTCCTGATTCTATCACCTCATTAAATTGGTTCTCCTCCGCCTTAATAATATTTTCTATATTTTCTCTTTTATTACCAAGTTCATATTCGGTTTGTTTATAAAGCGAAATTACATCGGGGACAAGAGACGCCAAGGTACTGTCTCTGCCTCCGATAGAGTTGAGATGATACCTTGCCCGACGCAACAATTTCCTCAAAACATAACCCCTCCCCGTATTAGACGGGGTTGTTCTGTCAGATATTAGAAACACTGCGGTACGAATATGGTCAGCGATAATTCTTTGCGCGCGAATGTCGTCTGAATTGGAGAGTTTTTTGATTTTTACAATTATGGGTGAGAATAAATCAGTGTCAAAAACATTGTCTTTTTTTTGCAAAACCATCGCAACCCGTTCTAGACCGGATCCGGTATCTACATTTTTTTGTGAAAGTTTCCCTATTACTACTCCGTCTTTCATTTCATACTCCATAAAGACATTATTCCAAATTTCAACAACCTTCTGTCCTTTGTCTGCCTCAATGAATTCTTCTTTACTTTTCAGATTAAGCCCCCCTGGTGTAATGTCGTAGAACATTTCCGTGTCTGGTCCACTTGGACCGTTATCTCCGGCGCTCCACCAGTTTGATTTGGCAGACATAAAATATATTCTATTCTCTGGAATACCCAGACTCTTCCACACCTCGTACGATTCATTGTCTTTGGGAACATTCTCGTCCCCCTCAAAAACAGTTACATACAAACGACTTGGCTCAAGCCCAAAACCCTCTTTCTCGGAGGTCAGCAACTCGTAACTCCACAATATTGCTTCTTTCTTAAAATAATCTCCAAATGACCAATTTCCCATCATCTCAAAAAAAGAAAGATGAGTATTGTCCCCTATTTCTTCAATGTCTTGTGTCCTGACACTTTTTTGGACATTTGCTACTCTTTTACCAAGAGGGTGGGGTTGGCCCAATAAGTAGGGCACGAGTGGTTGCATACCAGCAGTGGTAAAAAGTACCGAGGGGTCATTTTCCGGAATTAAAGAAGCCGAGGGAATTATATTGTGCCCACGTTTCTTAAAAAACTCCAAAAATAGTTTGCGTATTTGTTCTGATGTCATATTCTAAAAATACCACTTCTCGCCCCGTAGCCAATGGTTAGCGCCCACGTGAACTATTGCGGTATCAGGGTGTCCCCTATTTTCAAAAAACTTTAAAAAGTTTTGTCTTATTTCTTCGGAGTTCATTATTTATATTTGATTATATAGATTGTTTTAAAATATCAAAATCTTTCTTAAGGTCGTTAAGTTTATTGGAATCATAAACCGCTACCGCGGGATGGTAAAGAGGTATAATTTTCAACTTCCCAAATGACGCACTTGTCTCAAAAACTCTGCCGTGAATTGCACTTATTGGAAGAAGCTCTCTCTCTAATCCAAATTTCTTCATTATATAAACCATAGAAAATCTCCCAAGAGTGGCGATTATTTTGGGTTGTATGATGTCTATCTGTCTGTCCAGAAATGGCGCGTAGAGTTCTATTTCTTCAGGGGTTGGATCGCGATTTTCGGGGGGTCTGTCTTTTACAATATTCGTGATATAAACATCGCTCCGTTGTATTCCGATATATTCCAAGAGATCATCCAAAACCTTACCCGAACGACCACAAAAAGGTTTTCCCGTCATCGCTTCGTTTTTGCCCGGAGCCTCACCAATAAATAAAATATTCGCATTATGGTTACCTTCTCCGATTACGGGAAACATTTTATTTTGAACACGATCATTATAAAGTGACGATAAGGAAAAAGAGAGAATTTCATCACGAATTTTTTTCATTCTTTCTTTTTTGTCGTTAGCCATGTTAAAACAACCTATCACTTTGTTTTTCGCTTTTTTTAAGAATGTTGTCTTTTTTTAAAATGCTTCCAATCTCATAAGTATAACTGCAGTGGTCGCAATCTTCCGACGCTTGCGGAATTTCATCGCTTTCCAAACATTTCTTTATTTGAATTATTTTATCTTCAATCCAATCAGTATTTCCGGTATATGGAATAAGTTTTACATCAAACTCTAATTTTCCATCAAATGAATCTTTATCCGTCTGACCGTTAACATAAACAAAATAACCCGTGTCGGAAACCTTAAATCCATTTTGTCTAAAAAGCCACTGGTATATTTCCATTTGACGCTTATACCCGTCTTGCCACTCTGCGTCTAAATTCACTTCTTCATCTTTGGATGTTGCTTTATAATCTACAACCAAAAGCTCTCCTAGAGGGTTTATCCAAACATCATCAATTGCTCCTGTGATAAGAAAACCAGTCTCTGGGTGTAGAAACTGAACCCCGCCTTTCAAGGCGTCTCTCCACTCGTCCATTTTTGGATGCTGGAAAGGGACCGCATCAAGCCCGTATGATTTCATCAGAGGGTGGGTGCTGGCTTCTGCTCTATGAATATCAAACTCTTTTTTGAGAAGTTTATCCACCGCACTATTTAGCGTAAATGGATATCCCTTTGGACGGGAAGTCCCAAGTTTATTATCTATATAAAAACAGCGGGGGCAGTCCATAAAAAGATCTATCTTTGAACGAGACAAGCGCCAATTCTTACCTCCATAATTCCAGTTTGGATTCCTTTTTGGATTGTAATATTTACTCATTTTAAAGTGATTCAATTTCAGAGACGACTTTTTTTATTTTTTCTTCGACAAAACCCATAGACTTTAGTATGTTCGGATCTTCCTTGATATTCTTAGACAATACAATTCCTTGAGATAGCAATGCCTTCTTTTGACTACCGGTAAGTGATGTTAGACATGTAATGGGATGTAGGTCGCCATCCTCAATCATATTTTGCAGATTGCCTTTTTTGGGATAATTCCACCCTATCAGGGTTAAGTTTTTACATTCCGCATAATGAATCGCGGTGGAAGTAAACTTGGTGTTCGTAATAAGCCACGCTTCGTCAATATTTCTTTCTTTTCCGTACACATGTTTTACCTCTTTCAAATCGTCAAATCTAGCCTTAACATATAAAGCCACTTTGAGATCCGATTTTATACCTAAAGCGTTGTGAAACTTTGCTTCAACCACAATAAGTTTATTTTCATTCCAAGCCACAACATCCACTTCGTGTTGTACGCATCCACCGAAAACGAATTCACCGGTTTTGGCCTCATATCCTTTTTCTCTTAATATGTTTGCAATGTAATCTTCAAAAGAAAAGCCCGTCGGACCCAAACCCATTACAGCTTGTCTTAACGAATACTTTACCGCTGACGGTTTTAATCTTTTTTTGAGAAGAAAATAAGCGTGTTTATAAATTTGAGAAGTGGACATCCCATCCTTCAAATCTTCTTCCGTATGCGAAATGATTTCATCTATGATTTTACCCGTAACCCCAGAGTTTATAAGAGATGTTTGGAGCTTGCCTCTGTCATACGGCTCAATTTCCCCACTCGCTTTCACTACATTTAATTTTGGTGCTTGTAACATAGTCTAATTATAAGGGTTTTTCCAAATAGAACAAAGAAATTACAAAATAACGCTTATAATACCTCCACCCGCGCACACTCCTTTGCGATCGTAAACAACAACGGATTGACCTTCAGATATGTCTCTAAACCCTTCAAAAAGATTTACTATGTATTTTTTTGACTTTAATACAACTCTTGCTTTTATTAAAGACTGTCTATATCTAAATCTGACAAAATATACATTATCCTTGTTCGGTTTGTTATTTATCCAATTGGTTTTTTTTAAGATGATGGTGTCACTTCCTTGGGAGTTTGATTTATCTTTGTAATTATCAGAAACAACAATTGTATTTTTTGTTATATTTTTTGAAACGACATAAAGAGGTTTTGAATGGTTAATTTTGTTGTTTATTACAAAACCGTGCCTTTGTCCAATAGTCAAAAAATTTACCCCCTGATGTGTTCCGATCTTGTTTCCTTCCATATCAAGCACGGCCCCACTCTTCGTAGCAATGTAATGGTTTAAGAAATCCTTTAAATCAACCTTGCCCAAAAAACATATACCCTGACTGTCTTTCTTCAATGCGGTTGGCAGTTTAAATTTTTTCGCCAATATTCTTACTTCGGCCTTTTGCATATGGCCGATGGGAAAAAGGGTATGCTTAAGTTCTTTTTGTGTTAATGTCCACAAGAAATACGACTGATCCTTGTTTTTGTCTTGAGCTTCTAGTAGTTCATACCGACATTCATCATTCTTCATTCGATATTCCTTCTTCCGTGCATAGTGACCTGTAGCGATGAAATCAGCTCCTTCTTTTTTCGCAAAATTAAGAAATGATCCAAATTTTATATGTTTGTTGCACATAATATCGGGGTTGGGTGTTCTCCCTTTTTTGTATTCAGACACCATATAGTCTATTACATTTTTTTTATAATCCTTTTCCGCATCAAAAGTTAGAAATGGAATATCAAGTTTTGCGCAAACTCTCATAGCATCGCGCCTTTCCTCCCTCCATTCACACGGCAAAAAATCAGGATACCACCCTTTTATAAATACCCCGGTCACTTTATATCCTTTTTGTTTAAGTAATGCCGCGGAAACGGAGCTGTCCACACCTCCCGAAAGACCCACAAAAACGGTTTTTTCTATCTTTTTAACTCTGCGAGGAGCTTTTGTCGATGTATTTTCTTTTTTCACCTAGGCAGTCTACCATATGTAATTTGAGGTAAAAAGACTACGATAGTGGGGTTTTTACTTTCTTAAATATAGCTCCCTGTTTGTTTGGTGCCCTTCAAAATCTTCCGCATAATAAACATTACCCTTAGTGTCGGACAAGAAATATAAAAAATTATTTTCTGTTGGATTTATGGCAGCTTCTATAGCATCAATTCCGGGATTAGATATTGCTGTCGGGGGTAATCCCGTGTTTTTGTATAGATTGTATGGAGAATCTATGGATAAATCCTCTTTTGTTAATTCATAAGTGTTTTTCCCATTCACATAGGAAAAAGTCGCATCAACTTGAAGTGGCATACCGATTGAAATTCGTCTCCACAATATGGTGGAAATATTTTTCCTATCTTCGGTACTTGTGGCCTCCTCCTCTAAGATTGACGCTATCTTTATAATATCCACGAGGTTTTTCTCGGAAGATTCTATCTGCGACTCAATTTTCTTTATCTTGGAATTAAAATTTTGTTTCATTACGCTGATAACTTGATCTGCTGAAACATTTTGCAGGAAAAAGTATGTATCTGGAAACAAATACCCCTCTTCCGCTTTGTTGATAAATTCTTCTTGGTTAAACAATGCGAATTTTTCTGCCATTAAATCCGCTATTTGAATTATATTCATTCCTTCTGGGATGGTTATCTTAACTTGATTAATGGAGAAATCTCCATTATGAAGTCTCTTTGCAACGGTAAATACTGACTGCGGTTTTCCAAAAAAGTAATCCCCTGCTTTTATATTTCTGCTGTTTTTGGATAAAATTGAAATTACCTTAAACCAAAATTTAGATTTTATAATATTTTCTCGTTCCAAAATGATGGCAGATTCAGAAAGGGATGTTCCGCTCTCTATTCGCACCAAAGAATTCGCTCTAAAATCTCTTGGGTTAGTCCAAAAAAGAGCGTAAACAAGAAGAACCAAAAATATAGAAATAAAAAAAGAAAAAGCAAACTTTTCTTTTTTAGACAATATTATCCATTTGCTTTTAAGATTAGGGAAATACGGTTTTGTTGTCATATTGTTATATGGGAATATTGAAAGGCGCTTCGGATTTCTTGGCGGCAATCCTAGAAAATGTCGGAGTTTGGGCGACACCGCCTGGAAAATGGAATATTGTGGCAAGCTCTTCTGTGGTTAAAATAAAGGGCTTGCCGTGAAAATTTCTGTAAGGAATATTGAAAAAAGACCGTCTCTTATATGCGTCAATAATCTGGCGTTGATTTTTGAGAGACCTGATACCTTTAAAATCTTCCCAAGGGTAATCATATCCGACATTCCAACCAACGCCAAAGCTGTTCAAATTATTTGAACCAAATTGTTTGAAACTTCCCATAAGACCTCCCACATTTGCGGAATTAAACGCTTCTGTTTCCGCCAAATAAACAACCCTTATCATTGTGTCAAACGCTTGTTTGGATAAGCTTCTTTCTATTGCCTTTACGGTCTCTAGCTGTGTGGAGGTAAGTTGAAGAAATGACGCGGGCTTGTCCTCTGCACCTTTCACATACGCCTCTTTTTCAACCATTTTTTTTATTTCTTTTTTTGCCGCGTCTTTCCAGTCTTGTTTTTTAAAAATCCGCGCATCTTTCAATCCTTCGCTTCTGTGCGCTTGTATTAATATTTGAATCCATGCCTGTTCCCCCGCCTTAAGAGAACCGAGATACTCCATCACGGGCGTAATTGGGTCAATTTTTTCCTCTTCCTCCGCGCTTTTATCCAAACCATAATCAACATAAGTCTTGATTGGATACGCATCCGCTTTGTTTAGTTTAAGCTGTGCTCCGAATACTGATATTTTTTTTGGTTCAAATATTACATCCAAAGAATAGTCAGGCACTTCGTGTATTTCAACCGTTGGGTATTGGGCATATATTTGCGATTCAATATAGTTTTTTGATTTTTCCTGAGTCCAAATAAAAAACTTGACTTGACCCCCGATAGAAACAAGTTCCAGTGAAAACCACTGCCTTATCCTGCCTTTAAGAAAAACATCAATGTAATTTCCAGTGGACGGTTGCGCAAAAGTGGAAATGATAACCTCCATGGCCGCGGGAGATTTGAATATTTCTTTGGGTAATTTAATTTCCAAAAGAATTGTCTTTTGCTCCATTATCCACTTTGTTCTGACATATCTAAGCCAAGTTTGAATAAACAAACTAAATAGCACTATCGGTAACCAGAGAGGTAAAAAGTCAAAAACAATATTTATTATCTTTACAAAAAAACCGTTTTTGAATGGTGCTAAGAACTGATCAAACATGTAGATATTCTATCCTAAAATAAGCCGTTTGGTGTGAAAAAACCCGTACAACGGGTTTTTTCTATTTAGCTTCTGCGATGTGATATTTATTTTCCCTGTCTCTACGGAAATATTGAGGGTTCTGCAAATTAACCACAATAGTGTTTTCTTTCACATATCTTTCTTTTAAAACTTTCTCTATAATCTTGTCTTTTGGTAGCGGACCGTTTTTCTCTATTATTTTCTTTATCACATCTTTTACCACGCCCGACAAATAACCCCATTCTGTAAGAGCATAAAGACCCCTGCCAACCAAGACAAATCGCGGATCTTTTATTAGTTCGTTGTGCGTAGTGGCAACATGAGCTTTTTTATTAAAATATTGGCTGATGGCCTTAGCAACTTCACGAAAATGAATCGGTGAACCGTGCTTCCTTATGACGAGGAAAGCGTAGTCTCTCATGCCTTTTGCGCTAACGTTTGGAGATTGTGTTTTACCCCATTCACCCAGTGGATTCTTGCTGATTTTTTTTGAAAGAGATAGCCACCGTCTTAGTATCTCATCTCTCTTATATTTGTCCGAAATATCCTTAATATATTCAAGAAAAGAATTGATCAAATCTCCCTCCAAAACCAACTCATCATCTCCTAGACTGTTATAAAGCTTTTTAAGCGATAAGTGAATTTTATTGGCAAGCTCCTTATCAACGTGCCATCTGTGTTTGAAATCTGCATCCTCTTTTTCTTTCGTAAATCGGTCTTCAATGACCATAAAAAAATGGATATGATTACGAATGCTTTGGTCCTTACTTATGTGATTTAGAATATCCTCTTCCGAGACAATTCCTCCGAGAGAGTCTAGATAATCCTTGAGTTGGTCAAATGTTGGTTTTTCTTTTGCAAATTCTTTTGACTTCTTTATTTGTGCAATGGAGTGATTTTCAATCTGCCTAACTCGCTCACGAGTAATGCCGTATTTTTTGCCTATTGACTCAAGGGTCATCTTTTCGATTTTATCACCAAGACCATATCTGCGAATTATTACTTCTTTTCCCCTATCACTTAAAACGGAGAGTAGGTTTTTTGTAACCTGCTTTGGCTTGAACTTTATTGTTACGGTGTCGCTCATATGGTTGATTTTTTCTTTTTTATTAAAACGGTCTGGTTAATACCCATCGAGTCTTTATCATTACGCTATTTTACGCTAGTCAAGCCAGTATGTCAACTAATCAGAAATTATATTGATAAGTCGACCACTAACAAAAATGGTTTTCTTCACTTTTTTGCCAGCCAACCATTTTTTTATCTCTTCGAGTTCCTTGGCCAATTCTAAAGCCACCTTCTCTTCTATGCTCGTTTGTGCGGCAAAGGTTGCCCTCGTCTTCCCGTTTATT
>Ga0210057_1002870_pt1 | contig 24243 bp, 25 predicted proteins | sample CryGeyCG2114_010_2_FD_183968 | JGI IMG/M metagenome (GOLD analysis project Ga0210057, IMG submission 183968) | Groundwater microbial communities from aquifer - Crystal Geyser CG10_big_fil_rev_8/21/14_0.10 (SPAdes) (version 2) | ecosystem: Environmental > Aquatic > Deep subsurface > Groundwater ...
ATTTTCTTCTCCTCTTTCCGCCTTGCGGCGGGGGGTCTGGGGGGAGCCGCACAAAAAAATGAAAGGAAAATTTTTGGGTTTGCCGCGCGCGACCATCGGGAGCGCGTCCGAGGCGCGCAGAGAGAATTACCACGCGCTTCGCGCGTACGACTTCGTTTCAAGTCACCACGCACGCGGAGCGTGCGAAGATCAATCGCTTCGCGATTGGAAAAAGGTTCGCGCAAAGGTTAGTATTTCACCACCAAATTGAACTTCTCGCGCTGAAAGCGCAGAGGTGCCGTCCGCCAGAGGCGGACGGGAAGGAAGAAAAGCCCGTCGCTTCGCGACGAATTGCGAGGGTGGCGGCACGGAAAAGTGCGCGGTTTTGTTCTTGTTTCGTATCCATATAATTTTTTCAAAATTATGACCAAACCAAAATATTTTCTATACGCGCGCAAAAGCACCGAAGATGATGACCACCAGATTATGAGTATTGAAGCTCAACTGTTTGAGCTTCGCGAATTTGCGCGTAAAGAAAATCTTGAAATTCTTGAGGAATTTCAAGAGTCGAAAAGCGCAAAGACACCGGGGAGAGAAAAGTTTACCGAAATGATTTTGAAAATTGAGGAATTAGGCGATGTTGGTATTCTCGCATGGCATCCCGATAGATTGGCGAGAAATAGTGTAGATGGAGGCAAAATCATTCACCTTGTAGATCAAAAGAAAATCGTGTCTTTGCGCTTTCCGACATTTTGGTTTGAACCCACTCCGCAAGGGCTCTTTATGTTGCAAGTGGCGTTCGGACAATCCAAGTATTATTCAGACAATTTGATTCAGAATATCAATCGGGGCATCCGCCAAAAAGTGCGCCGTGGCGAGTGGCTGACAAAAGCGCCGTTTGGATTTGTGAATAATCCGCGCACGCGGAATATTGAGCCACATCCCGTAAATGCGCGGATTGTGAAGCGCGCTTTTGAGGAGTATGCGAAAGGAACGCACACCTATAAATCACTGGCGCACTTTATGGCGGATTTGAGCAAAACAAAGTCCGACGGAACGCCACTTGCCAAAGCTTCCATCAAAAACTTTCTTTCAAACCGAGCGTATATCGGCATGACACACCATAAGGGTGAATGGTTTGATGGAAGCTTTGAGCCAATTGTTTCTCCGCAATTGTTTGAAGCCGTCCAGAAGAAGCTTTTGGAAAAATCGCGACCGCAAAACCGCAGAGCTAAACATGATTTTCCGCTCACCAATCTTTTTCGCTGTGGCGAATGTGCGAGCATGTTTACCGCGCAATTTGCAAAAGGAAACGGCGGAGTGTATCGCTACTATCGCTGTACCAAGAAGCGCGGCACCTGCTCGCAAAGCTATGTACAGGAAAAAGATTTGGCGAGCCAGATACAGACACGGCTTCAAACAATTTCACTTTGCGATGCGTACACTGATTGGATGTTGAAAGAAATTGATACGTGGGAACGCGAAGAAAATACCGCATCGCAAAGTGAGGTTCAAAATCTTGCTACTGAAATCAAAGCGAGCGAGGCGCGCTTAGAAAAGCTCGTCTCGACGTATTTGGATGGCGACATACCAAAAGAAATTTATTTGAAAAAGAAAGACGAGAGTATGCGAGCCACCGCCGCTTTGAAAGCCAAAATGAAAGATTTTGAACGCGGAGGAAACAATTGGGTCGAACCCTTGCGGGAGTGGGTTTTGGATACGAAACAAGCCGCTTTTTTGTCCTCATCCACGGATTTGAAAGAAATCCGCTCCTTCGTCCAAAAAATCGGAACGAACCATGCAGTTCGTAACAAAACCGCGCACTTTTCCGTGCTCTCGCCCTCGCAATTCGTCGCGAAGCGACGGGCTTTTCTTCCTTCCCGTCCGCCAAAGGCGGACGGGAACTCTGCGCTTTCAGCGCGAGAAGTTCAATTTGGTGGACCATACCGGACTCGAACCGGTCACCTCCCGCATGCCATGCGGACGCTCTACCAGATGAGCTAATGGCCCAGGAAAGAAGAGTATATCTCTTTCATTGCGCCCTAGGCAACTAAATATCCTGCGGCGGGTTCGCGAGGCACTGTTGAAGCGCCGGCGTTTGCGTCCATCCGCATTCCCCGTTTTCTTGCATCTCGCATGTCGCGCCCTGATAGCACGCGTACTCCGGGCGCCACTCACATGTGGTGATTATCTCGCTCGCCATGTCCGCGGATACGCAAAGCTGCCCACTGCATCCCGCAATAGCGCAGCCTCCGAAAGTACCGCCGCCCACTCGCGGATCTTGCACCGGCGGCACATCCTCAACGAAAAGCTGGCCATCCGCAGAGCGGCATTGGCGAGGGTACGATTCCATAACAGGGTTCCCCGCCGCAACACACTCTTCAAACGATTGTACTGGTCCAGTAAAGTCGCCTCCTCCGCGCGTTTCGATGACGACACGCGCCAAAAAGAGGGCCAAAAAACTGAGTAGGGCGGCAATGATGAGAAGCACGATTATGCGCAGGGCCTTATTCATGCAAAAAGTATACCACACCGGAGTTTTCAGCAGTATCTATCCCCTCGGCAGGAATCGAACCTACATTACGAGCTCCGGAAGCTCGCGTCCTATCCGTTGAACGACGAGGGGTTATGTGTAATTCACGGCAATCATCACAAAACTCACAAATATCGTCAACTCGAATACGAGGAAACATGTCGAGGCCCATTACGCTACGGGAACATTCCGTACGGCCTACCCTCCCATATCAAGGCAACGCCTTGATATTTGTCTTAATTTTAGCGGTATTCGGCGCAGCCGAGAGTGCCACAGCTCCAGGAGTACGTTCCTGTGCTGACCGTTTTGGTGGACTCGAGGGGATTCGAACCCCTGGCCTCTGCAATGCGAATGCAGCGCTCTACCAACTGAGCTACGAGCCCGATGCGGCATCAGCATAGCGCACGTACGTGCGTGCGTCCACGCATGCGTGATCCGTATCGGGCTGCCGGGAATCGAACCCGGTCTACACCCACCCCATGGGCGCGTACTACCGGTATACTACAGCCCGCGAAGCAAGCGGTTTTCCTCTCCCGTGCGGGCATTCTCAAGAACGCCAACTGAGAGGTTCATGACCAATTGCCCCGCCTTCTACCTTGCCGAAGCCCCGTGTCGGGCTGCCGAGAATCGAACTCGGTCTACACGAACCCGAATCGTGCGTACTACCGGTATACTACAGCCCGACACGGGGCCCCGCAGAAGGCGGGTGCACCTTGTAGGATTCGAACCTACGACCTTTCGAATGTGAATCGAACGCTCTAACCAGCTGAGCTAAAGGTGCGCTGCTCTTCTCCGAGCAATCGGAGATACGACAGTATCGCCTAAAATAGGTCTCTTCTCAACGTCCCCGCTTCTCTTGTGCCAAAAGCTGACCGCCTCTCCCTTCCTATTTTACATTCACTATCTTGTACTTCTGCAAACCCTTTGGCGTTTCGAACGAGAATGTCTCTCCCTTCTTCTTTCCCATGAGCGCCGAGCCGAGCGGCGAAAGGTGCGAGATTTTGCGCTCCTGCATATTCGCCTCGGCAGAGCCGACTATCGTGTATTCAAACTCTTCCTTTTCGCCCTGTTTTTGTATAACCACGACGCTTCCGAGAGACACGGTGCTTCCCTTCGTATGCTCGATGATACGCGCGTGCGATATCTGCTCCTCGATGATACGGATTCGGTCTTCGGTTGCGGCCTGCAGATTGCGCGCCTCCTCGTACTCGGCGTTCTCGGAAAGGTCGCCCAAGCTGCGTGCGTACTCAAGCTGCTCGGCGATCTCGCGGCGGCGAACCGTCTTTAAGTGCTCAAGCTCTTTTGTAAGTTCCTCGAACTTTTCCTTGCTCAAGTAGTTCGTATCATCGCCGGTCATAGGTGTGGCGGGCATTATACCGTGCTCGGGTGCAGTAGCAAGCACGAGCTACCGGCTACAAGCTACAAGCTGTCCATGCTACCGGCTATCCGCGAATTCGGGCTTTTCGGCAACAAGCCACTCAAAGAAGGGGCGCATCGCGGGAGCAGCACCCGAGAGCGTTCCCGCCGGCGCACGTTCAAGCACCGTCGCGAAAGCATACTTTGGATTCTCATGCGGCCAGTACCCGATGACCCACGAGTTCATAAATTCGTTGCGCGCGCCGACCTGCGCCGTGCCGGTCTTGGCTGCGATAGAAGGCGACGGCATGTCGAGCGCGCGCGCCGTACCGACGGATGAGCGCACTGCCATGCGCATGCCCTCGCGCGCTACGCGCAGATACTCGTCCGTCATTCCCTCGATAGCGCGCGCGGGCGGCGGATCACCATGCCGCAGATGCGGCTGCACGAGCATGCCGCCGTTGGCTATCGCCGCGGTAAACACAGCCGCCTGCAATGGCGTCATTTGGAAGCCGTACTGGCCGATAGACGTGTTGTAGGTATCCCCGATGCGCCACGGGTCATGCGGGCCGAATACCGACTCTTTCCACTCGGGCGTCGGAATGAGGCCGGAGGCCTCGCCCGCAAGCTCGATGCCGGTCGGCGCGCCGAGCCCGAAGCGCAGCGCCCACGAGTCGATGCGCGCTATGCCCAGGCCCGTTTGATCGGCGAATCCCCCGCCGATGGTATAGAAATACACGTCCGAGGACACGGCTATCGCCTCGCGCATATCCGTCCATCCGTGCGCGCGCCAATCGCGGAAAACAGACGGCGCGTCCGGGTTGTAGGGATTCGGCACGACGAGCTGGCCGGTGGAGAGGATTTTCTTTGCGGGATCGATGATGCCCTCTGCGAGCGCAGCCGCGGCAAATATCGGCTTCACTATGGAGCCAGGCGCATATACGCCGCTTATCGCGCGGTTCAACAGGGGCGAGACGCCGTCCGTGTTCGCGCGCGCGACCGCCGCGCTGTCGCCATCGGCGAAGGCCTGGTTGTCGTATTCGGGAAAACTTACAAGCGCGAGTACCTCCCCCGTTTCCACATCAAGCACGACCGAGGCGCCGCCCTGGAACCCATTGCGCTGTGCATGTGCCGAGAGCACACGGTACAACTCTGCTTGCACGTCGGCATCTATCGAGAGCGTGAGCGGCTCGCCTCTCTCCGTCGGCACGACGATGTGCTCCCGCACGACAGCGCCCCGTGCATCCGTCTCCACCATGTGGCTTCCGTTCTTGCCCGCGAGCAAATCGTCATACACGGCCTCAACCCCGGAGACCCCCGCATACTCTTCCCGCCACCAGAATCCGGCTGAATCTTTCTTCGGGTATCGGACGAAGCCGAGCATGTGCGCGAAGCCGGGCGTGCGGGTATAGCGCCGCAGCGCGAAGGGAGTGGTGGTTTCGCCGTCCTCATCGCTCTCGCGCTCGTTCCATGCCAGCTCCACTCCGTTGCGGTCGTAAATAACGCCGCGTGTCGAGAAAATCACCAAGCGATCGAGCCGGTTGTTGCGCGATATGTCCGCATAGACGCTTCCATTGAGAATTTGCAGCTCGAAGGCCCTCCCGGCAAATACGATGGCGGCGAGCACGAACACCACGCCGATGGCCATAATGGCCGACGGGGCTACGGGCCGCTCGACCTTTCCCTCGAACTGCGACTCGTCGAGATGCGGAAGATTGGAGGAGTCGAGAAAAATCTCATCCGGCGCTATCTCGCCCGTTTCCTCACGCCGCCGCACGATCTCTTTTCGTGGCATATGCGCACTATACCAAGCGCGGCGCGCGCGTAGGGTCGAACATCATGCGGAAAAAAGCAGCTCCCGCCGGAGCGGGTATAGTACCCATACGAGCGCGGCCGCAAGCAGCGTGGCAAACGGAATTGACGCGACGCCGGATACTCCCGGCAGCCACACAAGGTCGACAACGACGCCGAGCACGAGTACCTCCCAAGCGTGGTAGCGCATTGCAAGCAGCACGGCGCACACAAGCGTCACCCACGGCGTCAGAAATAGCGCCGAGAACAATCCGATGAGAAACAGTATGGGTCGGAGCGGCATATCAGTGCACGGGTGGAAGGACGTATACATAGTGCAGCGTATCGATGTTGGAGGGAGTGCGGAGGAACACCGTTGCGGAAGCGCTCGCGGGCTCCACTTCGACCGCGCCCACCAGCGCGACAGGTCGGCCGCCGAAGGAGGGCACGTGTGCGACATCGCCCACCTCGATGTTCGCATCGCGCGGCGCCTCCGCGCGCGCGTTTCCTCCGCCGCGCCCTTCAGCGAGTATCTGGGCATCGCCGATGACCACCGACACTGTATTGCCCGGAGCGAAGAGCGACCGCACGGTGGAAGCGCGCTCACCCGCATCCGTCACAGCGCCGAGCAGAAAGCCGCCTCCTGTAAGAACGATGCTGCCGACCGCGACGCCCTGCGCGCGGCCCGCGCCGATGATGAACGTGCCATAGGGCGACGCGGCGTGCGATGCAAGGACGGGCGCGCCGATGCCGTGCCGATCTTCATCTTCGGCGATGCGTGCGATCGCGCGCAATGCCTCGTTCTCTGCAAGCGCGGCGCGGCGCGCATTCTCCCCATCTTCCAGGCGCCGAAGCGTGTCGCGCAACGTGGCGTTCTCCTGCAGAAGTGCGCGGCGGGTAGCGAACAGCTCCCCTACTTCGAGCGTCGCGATCGGGCGCGTGCGCTCGAATACCGACGCCGCCAAATCGCGCACCGCAACGCGCACGGCGCCTCCGGAAAGTGCGTCGCCCCCGATAACGAGAAGCGCCAGCATCGTCGCGGCGAGCAGCTTGCCCCGGCCGCTATTCTGTCGGAACGAGTTCTTCATCGGCTTTAAGCAGCGTGTCGCGGTAGAGGTCCATGTCGGCCAGGATAATGGCAGTGCCGCGCACAACGGCAGTAAGCGGGTCGGTTGCGACGGCCACCGGAACCCCCAGCGCCGACGAGAAAAATTCCGGCAGCCCGCGTATGAGCGCGCCGCCCCCTGCAAGATAAATGCCGCGGCGCATCACGTCCGCAAGTATCTCAGGCGGCGTTGTCTCCAACACCTCCTTGATGGCCTCGACCAGCTCGTCTATCGAATGCCCTATCGCGTTGCGAATGTCTTCATCCGATATGATGACCTCGCGCGGCAAACCGGTGACCAGGTCGCGGCCTCGCGCTATTATTTCGAGCGCCTGATGGCCGCGCAGTATCGATGCGACGGCTATCTTCACCTCCTCCGCCGTTTTCTCACCGATAAGCACTTTTGATTCGTTGCGTATGTGAGCGATGATGTCCGCATTGAATTTGTCTCCCGCGATGCGCACGTTGCGCGAAACGACGAGCCCGCCGAGCGAGATGACCCCGATGTCCGTCGTGCCGCCGCCGATGTCGACTATCATGCTACCGATGGGCTGATGCACCGGCAACTCTATGCCGATAGCCGCCGCCATGGGCTCCTCGATGATGTGCACGCTGCGCGCGCCTGCGGCGCGCGCAGCGTCCCGCACCGCCCGCACTTCTACAGACGTTATTCCCGAAGGCACGCCCACCACCACCCGCGGCCCGAGCATCTTCCGGTTTCCCGCCTGCGACTTATTTATCAAATAGGAGAGCATTTCCGAGGTTATTTCGAAATCGGAAATAACGCCGTCCACGACCGGCTGTACCGCGATTATGTGCGCGGGGGTCCTGCCGAGCATGTCTTTCGCCTGCTTTCCTACCGCAACAACCTGACCCGTCTTCTGGTTCAGCGCCACGATGGACGGCTCGTTGATGACGATGCCGCGCCCCGCCACCCACACAAGCGTATTCGCCGTGCCGAGATCTATGCCGATGTCGTGCGAAAAAAGGCCGAACATCTTATCCGCTATGCGCCGAGCCCGCTTCATACGCGCACCCCCGCCTTCTTGATGCGCTCTATAAGGTTGCTCTCCGGCACGAGGGAAGACGCGCCGTTCGCGCGCGTCGTCATCTCAACGCCTCCTTCCGCCATGCTCTTTTCCGACACCACGAGCCGCAGCGGTATGCCGATAAGGTCGCTGTCCGCAAATTTCTCCCCGGCACGCACGTCGCGGTCGTCGAAAAGCACTTCGATGCCGTGTTCCGCAAGCAGCTCATATACGCGCTCTGCTTCTTTCTCGACTTCCGAGCTGCCGCCGGCAAGCGACACAAGGTGTACGGAGAGAGGCGCGACCTCCTCGGGCCACACGATACCTTTCTCGTCGGAGAACTTTTCCACCAAGAGGCCCATCAGGCGAGTAACCCCAATGCCGTACGAGCCCATCCACACGGGCGTACTTACGCCTTTCTCATCCTTAAACACCAGTCCGAGATCCTCGGACTTTTGTGTTCCAAAATTGAAAATGTTGCCGACTTCGGCGGTGTTGACTTTCTGAAGCTCCTCGCGCGTGACACCTAGCTCGCGCAGTGTCTCATCGTTCAACACTTCTTCGTTTATCGCCAATCTTTTCTCGCGATGGACGTAAATGACATCCTCCCCCGTTTCGGTGACGGTCTGAAATTCGTGGCTGAACTTTGTAAAGGCGCCCCCCGAAGCGAACGTGACGAACGTGTCTTCGCCTATGCCGACGCGCGTGAAGACGCGCATATACGCCTCTATCGTTTGGTCGTAAAAACGGGCGTGCTCTTCTTCGCCTCGGCAGAAAGAGTACATATCGTTCATGACGAATTCCCTGCCTCGCATGATGCCGCTCTTGGCGCGCAGCTCGTTGCGCAACTTCGTCTGGAACTGGTGCACAAAGATGGGCAAGTCGCGGAAACTGTCGACATGGCTTCTCATCATGTCGGCGATAGGTTCCTCATGCGACCATCCGAACCCCACCTCTCCTCCCGCGCGCAGCTGCGATTTGAACCACACATCTACGACCTCGTCGCTCCAGCGGCTCGTCGTTTCCCAGAGTTCTTTTCGCTGCAGGGCGGTCATGATGATCTCCTGCGCGCCAAGCGCGCTCATCTCTTCGCGCACTATCCGTTTAATGTTCTCGAGGACGCGCAGCCCGAGCGGCAGATACGAATACACGCCGGCCATCTCTTTATGTATGAACCCTCCGCGGATAAGAAGCTGCGCGTTCTTCGCAACCTCGTCCTTCGGAGCCGTTTTTCGCGTTTTCGTGAAGAGATGTGACTGCCGCATAGATGAGCTTTCATTCTACGCCGTATTATTGCACTTCGAAACTTGACAAAGCGCACAATACTGCTACGGTTTAGCTAGTTAAAGCTCGTCGGGATCCTGCGGCCGCGCGGCCTGTCCTGAGTATTATCGAGGGATGAGATCCGCCCTTACCGTACGAATTTCGTTCGTGCCGTAAGGGCGGCTTTCTTATGAGAGCCGAAGCGCTAGCTCTTTCACGTAAGCCGTAATGGAGGCCGCGCATGCGGATACCGGGAGTACTGCAAGAATACATCGAAAAGAACCGGGAGGAGGTCGTGCGAATGTTCGGGGAACATTACGAGCAGGATGCGCGATTCAAATGCGTCGTGGAGTCCGTGCAGAGAGGCACGCTTCCGCGCCTTGCCATCGAAGCGTGCCGCTATGCGGAACCGGGCGAAGTATCAGAGGGCTGGGGAGGATCTGCGAGGCGCAAAACTCCGCGGCAGGGCTGGTAGCCCGCAGGCAGCGGGAGGGCCACTCACCCTCCCGCCACTTTTTTTATTCACGAAAGAAGCCGCGCTATATCTTGATACGTAACAGTAACCATCAGTACGATGATGAACGCCACGCCGAGCGCGTTGAGCAGCTGCGCCACAGTGCGCGGCGCGCTCCGGCGCATGGCGCTCTCAACGCCGAGCAGGACGAGCCGTCCGCCGTCGAGGGCCGGAATGGGCAGAAGATTGATGATAACGAGGTTTACAGATATGAACGCGGCGAGGGACAAAATGGAACCGATGCCGTGCTTGGACGCGTCGCCGACGATTCCCACAAGACCGACCGGCCCTACGACTTCGTCGAGTACATTGCGATTGCCTCCTACGATGCCACGCCCAATTTCACTCAACCCCCGCCCCACCAGCTCGAACGCATATATGGTCCGTCCGCCTGCTTCGCGAAGCGCCTGCGCGAAAGGCAGCGGCGTATGTTCCATGATTACGAGGCCTACTCCGATCGCCGGCCGCTCGGCGGCCGACTGAACGACCGAATGCGCGGGATATACATATGCGACAGCGCTCCTTCCTCCACGCTCATACGTAAGCTCTATCTGCCGACCACCGCGCTCGGATACAAAGGCCGTGACGCTGTCAGGCGTAAGCGCCGCCTCTGCGCCGCTCTCCACGTCACGAAGGCCGATGATCTCATCACCAGCGATGAGGCCTGCGCCGGCAGCCGGTGAAGACGGCAAAACCTGGCTTACGATGAGCCGCGCGTTCTCACCCGCAAGATGCGGCTCCACCACCTGCGGCACGCCCATCATGAGCGCGCCCGTAAATAGGAACCATGCCGCAAGTGCGTTCATCGCAACCCCGGCTACGAGAATGAGCGCCTGTGCAAACCGCGGCGCATCGGTGAATTTGCCCGACGTGCGGCCCGGGCGCGTCTCTCCCTCCCCCTGCTCGCCGTATAGCCGCACAAAGCCGCCGAACGGCAGCCAGTTAAGCGTATATTTCGTCCCACCCCATGTGCCCAAGAGCAGCGCCCGCGGCGGATATCCGACGCCGAACTCCTCGACTTTCACTTTGAAAAATTTCGCGACCGCAAAATGCCCCAACTCGTGCACGATGATGAGGAACACGAGTATGCCGACAACGAGAAGAATAGTGGTCATGGGTGCGGGGTGCGGTTCGCGGAATGTTGGGTGTAATGGTCATGCATATGTCATGTATGCCAGGCGCCGTCTGCTGTTAACGGCGTCCTGCACGCTAGCTTTGCATCTCCTTCTCCTTTGCCTCGAACGCGGCCTCTAGCTCTGCGTTGATGCTATCCACCTTCTTTTGCAGCTCATCTTTAAGCTGGTATTTATCGTCTTCCGTGAGCTCGCCCTCCCGCTCCTTCTCCTGCACATCTTTCCATACTTCGTCGCGCGCGACCCGCACGGCAGCCCGCGCCTCTTCGAGTTTCGCCTTCGCTATCTTCACGAACTCGGCACGGCGCTCGGCCGTAAGCTCGGGAAACGTGACGCGGACGCCCGACTGATCCGCACCCGTGCCCAGCCCGAGGTTCGCCGCCGCCACGGCGCGCTCGATATCCTTCAGAAGAGACGTGTCGTACGGCTGGATATACAAGCTGCGCGGCCCCTCCACGCTGACAGAGGCGACGTGCTGTATCGGCTGCATCGAGCCATACGCGCTCACCTGAACGCTGTCGAGGATGGAAGGGTTCGCGCGACCTGTGCGCAATGTCTTATACTCGCGCGAAAGCCACTCTTTCGCGCCGGCGAATTTCTGATCGAGCTCTTTAAAATCGTAGTTGGCCATATTTATTTTTTGAATACGGTCTCTTCGAGCTTTTGCACGCGCTCCACGAGCGAGCCGGGCATCAACCGCCCGCCATCGGACTCCGTCGCGCCGAACACGGCGAGTTCCAAGGCGGAGAGGCGCGTATCAATGCGCTCAAGTATCCGCTTTACCTCCGCAAAACCATTGCGCATTTCGAACTCGAGCTTTTCAAAACGCTCGTCAACCGCGTCGAAGCGCTCGTCAACCGAGTCGAAGCGCTTATCGACGGCGTCGAAGCGCTTAACAACTGCATCGAAGCGCCCGTCTATCGCCGCGAAATCTTGCACAACAGAACCCGCAAGTTTTTCGATGAGCACGTTCGTGCCCCGCAACCCGCGCTCCATTTGTTTTGCAAGGGAATCAAGCGTTACCGCCTTGTGCCCGGTCTTGCCTTTCATATGAGTATTATACCAGAAGCGCAACCTGCTCCATCAATGGCTTCAACAGGGCGCCCTTGTCGTTGAGGTACTTGCGCGCGCGGTATATCGCTCGAAGCGCTTCGCGATGCTCCGCAGGCCCCCCGGCAAGCTCCTGCTCGAGGCCGATAAGCAGCTCTGTCATGCCTTCAACGTCCCGCGTAGAGTCCTCTCCCTTCTCTTTGGAGAAATACGTTTTCAACATATCGATGCGCTTCTCCGGAGTGGCCACAAGAAACCGCTTCGGCTCTACGAGCGGCGCGGCATCGCCCCCCTTTGCCCGCGGAAGCGGGAATCGCTGCGCCCGCGAGCGGAACGTCGGCAAGAGAAGCTCCGGCGCGGGCACAATAAAGAAAAAAAGTGCGCCTGCCGGCGGCTCCTCAATGGTCTTGAGGAGTGCGTTTTGCGCGTCGGCCGTCATAGACGGCATGGCGAGAATGAATGCGCGGCGCGCGCCGAAGGCGCGCGCCTGCGCGCGCGAGCGGAGCTCGCGCGCCTCCTCTATCCCGAACCGTGCGTACGCCCGCACGTACACGTCCGTACCGCCCCGCACTATTACGCCCTGAACATCCAGCTCGCGAAGCAGCGCTTCTGTGTCACGCGCCGACCCTGCTGTAAGATACGCACCCTCTCTCATATGTGCAGTATACAGCGGCAACCGCTCCGTCCACTGCCTTCTTCCGCGGCTCTATCGCTTCGACGTTATCGCCTTCTTGTATGCATCCAGGTGTTTGAGCGCCTCCCCGGTGCCGAGCGCGACGCAGTATGGCGCGTCTTTCGCCAGTCGCGCCTTTACGCCGGTGCGGCGGAAAATAAGTTCCGGCAGATTACGCAGCTGCGAGGAGCCGCCCGTCATGATGATGCCGTTGTCGATGATGTCCGCTGCCAATTCGGGCGGCGTATCCTGCAGCACGTCCTTGATGGCGCCTACCATCGTGCGCAGCTCCTTCGATATCGCGCGCACGACCTCGTTCGTCCCCAGCTCAATGGAGCGCGGCAGCCCCGTCAAATGGTCGCGCCCCTTTACCGTCATCGTTAACTCCTCCTCGAGCGGCACCGCCGAGCCGATCCGTATTTTTATCTCCTCCGCCATTTTGTCGCCGACCGACAAATTAAACGTCTTCTTTATGTAATCCGCGATGGCGCGGTCAAGCGTGTTGCCCGCGCACTTCACCGAAGTGGACGCCACTATACCCCCGAGCGATATGACCGCGACGTCCGTCGTGCCGCCGCCGATGTCGACTATCATATGCCCCCGCGCCTCCTGTATCGGAATGCCCGCGCCTATCGCCGCGAGTATCGGCTCTTTGACGACGTACGCTTGCCGCGCACCCGCCTTCGTCGCGGCCTCCACCACCGCGCGGCGCTCCGTCGAGGTGACGCCCGCGGGCACCGACACCATGACCTCCGGCCTGAATATATTGAAACGCCCGAGCGCCTTGCGGATAAAGTAGCGCAGCATCGCCTCCGTAACGCGGTAATCAGCAATGACGCCGTCTTTCATGGGGCGGTACGCGACGATGGACTCCGGCGTGCGCCCTATCATCTGCTTCGCTTCATTCCCGACCGCGAGTATGCGGTTTTCTTCGGCGGACACGGCGACCACGGACGGCTCGTTCAGCACCACGCCGCGGCGCGGAACGAACACGAGCACCGTCGTAGTGCCGAGGTCTATACCGAGCTTGGGAGAAAAGAAAGACATATCTGATGAATGAGCGGAGTATAGAGTATGCAACAGCTGGTTCAAAATCCGCGCTTGTTTTCCTCTCCCTTTCCTTTTCCCTCGTATTTTTCGGGGTTCAGCAGGTACCAAAACTTTTTAGAGAAATTTTGCGCGTCGTCGCACACGCGTTTGATGTAGTAGAGGTCTTTCGTCGGTATCTTTGCGAGAAGGTGCCCCATTCGCGCCATGCCGATGGGCCGCAACCCGTCCCGCACCCGCGACGGGTTCAGTTTTGCGCAAAAGTATTCCATCAACTCTCCTCGCTCGGTCGCGCGAATTGCTTGTTTCTTCTTGGAGAGCGCGGAGGTGATGTGCTTCATACGGTCATTGTACACGCACAGGGCTTCATGGGCACTTCACGGATGTATGCTTTGTTGTTGCGCAGGGAGGACCTTCGGAAGCAGATGGAGGACGTCCCTCTTCGTCCTTCATCGAGCGCACGCGCCATAGGCGATGCGCGCCGCGCCGCGTTGAGCTGCCGTATACCATGGGGAACGGTGGCCCGCGGCGCGGTTTTTTTTGCCGAGTTTGCTATATTTAGGGAATGAAGCGCACCATAGTGCAAGAGGGGGCGGCGGCGCTTCGCGCCGCCGCCCGCAACGTCCCGCCCGAGAACATCGGCTCTCCCGAGCTCACCACGCTCATCAACGACATGAGGCGGCTTCTCGCGAACGAGGAGCACGGCGTCGCGCTCGCCGCGCCGCAGGTCGGCGAATCGCTGCGCCTCTTCATCGTGTCGGACAAGGCCCTGCAGCGCGAAGCGCAAAATTCACCGGACTCCACAAAGGCACTGTCTGATGATTCCGGCGAACCTGCCCCCGGAAAAGATACGCGTCCCCCGGCTGCCGCCCGCCGGCCGCCGGCTACCCCCTATCAGGTTTATATAAACCCCGTCCTTCTTAAGCTCTCCCGCGAAAGAAGCGCCAAGCACGAGGGCTGCCTCTCCATACGCGGGGTGTGGGGCATCGTACAGCGCGCGGAAAAAGCGACCATTCGCGCGTTGGACGAGCACGGCCGAGAATTCACTCGCGGCGCCTCCGGCCTTCTTGCCCACATCTTCCAACACGAAATGGACCACCTTGAAGGCATCCTCTACACAGACAAAGCGCTTGAGGTATTCACGGAGAAAGAAGATGCGCAGCGGAGCGCAGATAAAGGCCGCGCATGAACACTCGCTCACCGGAGTCGGGCGGCGGGCGCCTTCCGTATGTTTTTTTCGGCACAGGCACTATCGCGGCGGGCGTGCTTGGAGAGCTTGAGCGCGCGGGCCTCCTTCCTGTGCTTGTCGTGACCGCGCCCGACAAGCCACTCGGGCGCGGCGGCGCGCTCACGCCATCCCCCGTTGGAGCGTGGGCCGCGGCACGCAGCATAGAGATGAGTACGCCCGAACGCCTGGACGCGGATTTTCTCGCCTCTTTACAGGCCGCCGCCGACAAGCGGCAGGTTCCCTTGTTCGTCGTCGTCGATTATGGAAAACTTCTTCCAGGGAAACTGCTCGACATCCCCCGCCGCGGCACGCTCAACATGCACCCTTCGCTATTGCCGCGCCTGCGCGGCCCATCCCCCATCCGCAGCGCCATCCTCAACGACGAGCGTACCGTCGGCGTGAGCGTCATGCTCGTCGATGAGAAGATGGACCACGGGCCCATCGTTGCGCAGCGTATCGTCGCCGTGCCTCAGTGGCCGCCGCGCGGCAGTGAGCTCGATGAGCTATTATCGCACGAGGGCGGGAAGCTTCTTGCCGAAGTGTTGCCGCAGTGGGCGGCGGGCGCCATCGAATCGACCCCGCAAGAACATGAAAAGGCAACCTTTACGAAACTGTTCAAAAAAGAGGACGGCCTGCTCGATCTCTCCGCGCCGCATACAGCCGGCGCCGATGCATACAAATCTCTTTTGAAGATACGCGCCTTCGAAGGGTGGCCAGGCACCTATGCCTTTTTCGAACGAGGCGGCAAGCGCTTCCGCATGCAAATACTGGATGCGCACCTTGACGCAGGCGGCGCCCTTATCCTCGACACCGTAAAGCCGGAGGGCAAAAATGCGATGCCCTACGCCGACTTCGCCCGCTCTGGCGCACTACCGGCTCGCTAAGCCACTCGATGACGCGTTGTACACAGGCCTTGCCTTGCACGCAACGAGGAAGAGGCGTACTGTTGGGGTAGACCTGCACGAGATGCCTCCCCGTGCAGGCGTCGCACTAATAAACACCCTCCCAACCTTAAAGCCGCTTTCTTAAGCGGCTTTTCTTTGCGCTACACTCCCCGCTCTATGCGGCATCACTCCCCCATCGGAGAAACCTCTTTACGCGCGCGCCGACGCGGCGCGCGACGTAGATCCCTTTGCGCTTACTCTTGCGGAGCTGGCGCAAAAGCTCATCCTTTGCCTCATCTATCGCCGCGTTTACGGTAGCGGCGGCGGCTTCGGTCCGGAAAACGCCGGAGGCGCAGACTAGGTTAAATTCAGCACGCCACTGGTCGTCCGCCCTGTTCGAGCGCCCTGCGGTCCTGCCTATCTCCACATCGCATCGCGCGGTTTCGTCGTCTTCATCCACGAACTTCTTCAGTGCCCCGATGCGCTCATCGAGATAATCGGACACTTCGGGGGTCATATGGTAATCAGTCGTTTTTATCCTCGTGTTCATATCATTGATTTTGCGTGCGTGTGACGGCTTCTTTCTCGTTACCTTAACGTATGCACTCGCCGTGAAGGGCGCGTTAATGGACGAACCACCATCCTATCAAGAGCACTAGAGCGCCGATACCGACGATAAAAAGTGCGCGGTTCACCCATATAGTGTATCATTCACCGCAGACAGGCGCCGCATCGCCATGGCACCATGGCATGCGGAATGAGGAGCAATGGCCATGGGCGTGGTAATTCCCTTCTCGCTCTCGTTCATAGAGGTGACGGTGGAGATGAGTACGCAGGGCAAACGGATAGGCCCGGCGGTCATCCTTATCGGCCGCTTCCCGAATGAGGACAGCGCGCTCTTGTGGAACTGTGCGTTCTACTGGACCGCTTCAGAAAACTGGTGGCACGAAATTATCGCGTTTGCGTCCGATGTACGGTCGCTCCGCCAACGCCCTGTGCATCCATCCCACTTCGACGTAAACCCCAGGGAGGTTTGCGCGGAGGCGGCAGCGTACAATCTGCCCGGACTAGCCCGCAGGGCGATGAGGCGCCGCGGGCGTTCACCCTCCTGAAGGCGTGCTGCGAACGCGGCATGCCTTCATTTTTTTTTATACTGCTCAGCTTGCATTCATGGCACCCACATCTATACTTCTGCGCGAGTGAAAGCAAACATTGATACTAGCGGTTCGATGCGCACGCAGCTCTTCCATCCTTCTCTTGGCAACGTTGAAGGAGCAACGCGCGGCCTCCCGCCGGAGCGCATGACCGCCTACGCGGGAGTCGTGAGCCACGCGAACAACGAGAAAGTACTGCACGCGATGCGGCAGCGCATTGCCGCATCCGACGCGGAACTCCATCTCCTCGTAACATCTACGGGCGGCCCGACGGGTACCGCCATGAGCTTCTTCGATGCGCTCCGGCTCATGCAGCGGCCGCGCCTCACGACTATCGGCTCGGGCGACGTCGACTCTTCCGGCATTATCATTTTTTTATCGGGTGACGTACGCCTCCTTTCTCCGCGAACGACCCTCCTCCTCCATCGGGCAGGAAGGCGCTTTGAGCCCGAGCAGCGCTTTACTGCCGCCGAACTTGAGGCAATGGCGCGCGAAGATCGCCTAAAAGACGAGCAGTACGCGTCCACGCTCGCGAGCCGTGCGCACTCACTTTCGCAGCGCGACGTGCTCGCAATGATGCGCGACGAGACCGTGCTCTCGCCAGAAGAAGCCGTGCGCATGGGCATCGCCCATGCGCTTTTGTGAAGACGTGCGGATAATCCGGGCAGTTCGCTTTCATTAAATTTTCCCGCGCGCACTTAACGCTTGCTTAATCGCTATCGACTACTGTGTGCACATGGTCGAACGGTTATTCGCTAGCTAATAACCCCCACGCATATGTTACGCGACGACGAACAGCAAGGGACGAGCAATCGCGGCTTCGCCTCGATGGACGAGGAAAAGCAGCGAGAGATCGCGTCAAAGGGTGGAAAGGCCGCGCACGAAAAAGGAACCGCGCACGAGTTCAACTCGGAGGAAGCGCGTGAAGCAGGAAGAAAGGGCGGCCGTGCACGCGGCTCAAGTTCGGAGTCGGATATGGAGTAGCGTATCTGCGCTCCCTGCCTTCACCCTCCTGACCGCGACACGCACGCCCCGCTTCGGTACCGAAGCGGGGCGTGCCGCACTGTTTGCCGCTCCCTGCTATTTGGCTATAATCGTTATGTATTCCCCGGTGGCGCAGCGGTAGCGCAGTCGCCTGTTAAGCGATTGGTCGTAGGTTCGAATCCTACCCGGGGAGCTAGAAATCAGTTGGGCCCTGACGCATGTCGTCAGGGTCTTACTGTTTCTCTCCTCCGGTAGGATTCGAAAGGAAATTCGAGGTACCCGTTCAGCAGAACGGGTCGAATTTCCAGGGTCGAGAGGAGCGAGGCGTGACGACGCCGAGCGAGCTCTTGACCGCATCCTACCCGGGGAGCCAGTCAGAATAAGAGGCTTTCATTGCGGCCCAACCAAAACGGTGTTCTTCAGGCGAGGCGGAAGGAGGCGCGTATCGAGTCACCACGCAATCGGAGCGTACGAGTCAGGTTCGCATCACCACGCGCGCGGCGCGTGCGAAGTCAGTCGCTTCGCGACCGAAAATATGTTCGGATTTCATCATATAGACGGAGCAGGAACTCGTCGACAGTATCTGCGATTCCTTCGCTCAGCCGAGTTTCGTCTTCAAGATAGGCAATGGCTACTCGAGGCCTTCGGCGTTCAATTGGTCATTCGGCCAACGGCTGACGGGCATCCGCATGTAATCGTGATACCCTGCCGAGTATCGCGCTCACTTCTTACCGTGCTGGAAATACTCCGGCACGGTTTTTTTGTCTGTGGTCGCACGGCCGTGCTACCATGCCGCCATGTTTCGTTCTATGATGGGGCAAAAGGTCGATTTACCACATCAATAAACACGTGACATTACTATGGCGCGAAAATCTATTGATTGCCGCGAGATGCCAAGTGAATCGGGCTGCGATCTCAAAATGAGCGGCAGCGAAGATCACGTGGTGCCGGCCGCGGTACATCATGCCGTGACAGCGCATGGGCACCAAGACACTCCAGAGCTTAGAGAAGGGATACGCAAGATGCTCAAAGACGACGAGTAGCGGGTCAGGGCGATCTCGTCCATGACCCCCATCTAAGCGCCCGCGTAGCGTATATCACTTACCTACGCATACATTTTCGGCGTCCGAATCGAGATAGTGTGCGCACATGTACTGCAGTCAGCCACCGTGGTATGGTGACGCCTAGTTCATCAGTTCGCTGAAATGAAAGGGTTCATCGATGAATAGGACGCAGTGGCTCCTAGCCGGCGCCCTCGTCTGCGGGGCGGTCGTGCTTTTTACGCTTCTTCCTCCCGCACACGGCGGGAAACCGACTAAAGGAATCCTCGCGAATGAGGTCGCACGAATTATCGCGCGCCACTACATCGCCCCACTCGGGAGCGAGGAAGATGTCATGCGCTGCCTTCGCACCCGAGGGTTTCGCGCGTGCGTGAACGATCCTCACTCGTACCTGCTCACGCGCGAAGAATATGCAAGGGTAAAAAAATACGAACTGTCGCTGGACGCACGCGCGACGATAATCAGGACAACGGTGGAAAGTCCCTTCTGCCTCATTCGCATACCGTTCTTCACGGAGCATTCGTACGCCGAGGTGCTGTCGCTCCTCTCGCAATGCCTACGCGAGAACGGCGGCCGCGTTGAAGGCGTTTTGTTCGACCTGCGTGGGAATACGGGATGGATGATGCAGTCGGCCTCCGCGCTGGCGACGTTCCCGTTCGAGAGTACGGGCGGCGTGAAAAGTGAACAAGAGGCGCGTCTCTTCGGCCTCGCCGTGTATGGCTTCCGTGTAGAAGATATATTCACGCCGGTCGACCTCGCCCGCGTCGTCCCAGCGTCAAGTGTCACGGTGAGCATCGAAGCACGCGGCACGCGCTGGCCAGTGTACTCGAGTGCGTTGCTGGGTGAGAGCGCGGACATCGTCGATGGGGCGCCTGTCGTGGTCCTCGTTGACTCACAGTGCGCAAGCGCATGCGAGATATTCGCGCGCGTGATGCAAATGAGAGGGCGCGCGCTCATCGCGGGCACGGATCCTCACACCTTCGGCAAAGGGACCATGCAATTTTTGCTTCCCCTTGGTGAGACACCCGGAGAAGAGGGGGCACTCGTGCTCACCACCCACCATATACTGATCGGCCCTGTCGGGTGTGAAGAATCGGTCCAGCACGGTGGTGTCGTCCCCGACATCCCACTGCGTCGCCTTGCCGATGAGGGGGCGATCCTTCCTCTCGAGCGTATGCTTGCACGCACGCTGCCACCTCCCCGCCCGCACAAGAAACACTGCGCCCCGCTGTCCGTGCCGACGGAGTTTTGGCCGGCGGCGCATCGGATGCTGGCCGATATGGGATTGCAGGTGAGTAACTAGTACGCACAAAGTGACATATACTCGCCCCGAACCGTTACTCGTTCGGGGCGTTTTTTTATCCATATGGCGGGCGCAGGACGCCTCACTCTACATACTCCGACTTTCCCACGACCATTAGGTACAAGCTGACCGCCCGAAAGGACACCTGCACCGTCTAACACTATCGCCCATCGCACGGCTTCGCGCGGCGGGCAGCTTTTTGGTCCGAAAATGTTATTTCGGCGGTTATGTGCACGAGCGACTGCACGGCCGTGCTACCATGCCGCCATGCTTCGAGGATTTCGCCTTGGTGAGATACTCATTTTCCTCACCGGGATTTTCCTGCTGGGGAGCGTCTGGTTTATCGCTGAGACCGGGGATTTTACATACTGGGTGGCAGCGAAATTCGCATACCTGCTGGGAGTTGTTCTCTTTCTTTTTGAGAAGTAGGTATGTTCGGCATCACCTTTCTCGAGCTCGTGCTCTTCGGCCAACAGTTCGGCCTCGCCCTCGCGGGCGCCGCGTCGCTCTGGGGCTTTGTATTCATCCTCAAAGGCACACGCTACCACCACGGCGACACCTGCGTAACGTTTGACTGGCTTGCGCGAAAACTTCTCTACCTGTTGTACGCCGGTGCAGCCATAGCCATTCTCTCCTGGGCAGTGCTTTTGATGGCGATGCCCGCATACGCGCACGAAGGAATCGTCATCGTACCCGAGCTCGCGGAGCGCACGGCGGCGCTCAAACTTACCACCCCCGTATTCGTTGCGTGGATGCTCCTACTTTTGCCGCTCGGGCTTCTCTCGCATGTAACGCCGGCACAGTTCCATCGGCGCCTAACGCTTTTTTACGCGGTTCACTTTGCCGTTATTCTCTTTCTCATTAGCATTCCGGCATGGACAGGCAGCATGTCGTTGCGGCAGTTCTTCTTTATCGGCCACAGCGCCCATTCCATCTTTACACTCGGAACGGTCTTGGTACTCGACTTTCTTTTTCTCATCTCAAAATCCTCGCTTCATCTCAAGCGGCATATATATCCCCTCTTTCCGACCATCAGCAAAGTAATACTGGTGGGGCTCGGTATCGACTTCCTCAGCGTCGCGTTGGTATTTTCCGAAGCCATTGCCCTCACGCCGAAGTTCTTTTTCATGCAGACCATCGTCGGCATACTGCTCATCAACGGCTCTCTTCTTGCCGGCCCGCTCACGCGCCGGCTGATCGCCGCCGCCAAAAGCGGCAGCGGAAAACTCGGAAGGCGCTGGGAGTTCTTGGGCGACGTCGCCGGCACGATATCCATCACGTCATGGTTCACCATTACGTTTGTCGACTACTTTGCGGAGCTCTCCTTGGGGTACGGCGGCCTTTTGCTTATATACGCCTGTGTGCTTTTCGCCGCCATTGCCGTCCACCTCGTGTGGACGCGCACGCATCGCGACCCTGTGTCAGAACAGCTTTTTGCCTGGCACCGCTCGGGAGGATACACGGGCTGATATCGAAATAGACCTACCAATACGCCGCGAAAACGTGTACTTGCCGCCGCGCTCGCTCTATCCGAAGTGGGGAAACCTCACTTGCCAATGTGCGATATACTGCGCTGAATGCCGGAATTTTTTCCTTTTTTCATCATCCTTCTGGCCGCCGTCCTCTTTTCGAGCTTGTTCGAGCGCGTGCGCGTGCCGTGGGTCGCGGCACTCATCGTCGGCGGCATCATTGTCGGCCCGTACGGTTTCGGACTCTTTGAACCGGATTCGACCATCACATTTCTCGCCCACGTCGGCCTCGTCTTCCTCATGTTCATGGCGGGTCTTGAGACGCGCTTTTTCGAATCGCAGGGCGTAAAGTACAAGATAGCGGTCGTTGCCGCCTTCAGCGCACTGATACCTGCCGCTGTCGGCGCCGGCGTCGGCCTACTCTTTGGCTACTCTCCTGCCGCCGTCATACTTCTCGGCGTTATATTCATGGCTTCCTCCGTCGCGCTGCTCGTTCCTTCATTCCAGAAGATGGGTTTATTCGACTCGGTGCTCGGTAAAACCATAATCGGCTCTACGGTCATCGTGGATTCCGCAGCGCTTATCCTCCTTTCGGTCCTGCTGCAGATTCAAGGCACCACTTCGTTCCTCCATATATTCCTTTTCTACCCATTTCTGCTCGTGACTCTCCTGGCCCTTGCGTGGCTCATACCCCGCATACGCTGGGCGCTTTTCTCGAACTACGCCGAGGAGCAGGACCTCTTCGAGCGCGAACTCCGCTTCGTCCTGTTGATACTCGTCGGACTTGTCGTATTCTTCGAGTTCGTCGGCCTGCACGCCATCATTGCAGGATTCTTTGCCGGGCTGGTGCTCTCGCGCTCCATCCAAAGCAGGATACTGAAAGCAAAATTGCACGCGATAAGTTACGGATTTTTCATACCCGTCTTTTTCGTTACGCTCGGCGCAAATACCAACATCGGGGTATTCTGGGAAGTTTCCGGTGCGCTTGTACTTACGCTTGCGGTACTCGTCTCCTCCATGGGAGCGAAGTTCGGCAGCGGTTTTGCGGCGGGAAAACTTGTCGGATTCACGAACCGTGAGAGCGCACTTCTCGGCGCGGCTACAGCGCCGTCCCTCTCCACGACACTTGCCGTCGCGTTCCTCGGGTTCGGGCAGGGCATCATAGACGGCGGCCTCTTGGCCGCGATAGTCGCCCTAAGCGTAACGACAAGCATTGTGGCTCCGCTCACAGTAGGCGTTCTCGGGCGCACATTAACCTCACAGCGAGTTTCCGTGCGCGATGAGGCGGGGTCAGTCGCATAATACGTTGCACACTACAGGCAGCGGCGGTTTATCAACACACTGAGGTAATACGCCTGGCAGCAGGTGTACAATGGACGCATTATCGGCTCCTATTCATTTTCGTATACGTTGAAACTATGGAATCTCAAAATACTGGCGCTGGTCTTTCCGTTGGCCTGCTCTCTCTCGTTGCCGGCCTCATTCTCGGCGGAATTGGCGGGTACCTTATCGGCTCTTATGCCGGCACGCAGCCAGCAGACGAGCAGGCCGCTACTGCGCAGGAAGGCGCGAACTCCCCAAGTGCATCAGTGAACGCGTTCGGCGACGTGGAGACGAATCCACTGGAGGGCGTGCGGTTTAATCCCTTCGAGTGAATCTCACCGGGTTTGATATAAGAATAATACCGAACTGCGCATGACAATACGAATAATCTCTTTTGCGCCACTCGCGCTTGCGTGCCTCATGGCCGCAAGCGTCGCGTTCGCGCAAGGGCAGAATGTAACGTTTCCCATTGCCGAACTTGGCGGATGTGCGTCAAAAGAGCAGTGCAAAATGTACTGTGACGAGCCCGCGAACATTGCCGCCTGCGTATCTTTTGCCGAGGCAAACGGCCTTATGAGCCCGGCAGAGGCCGCGCAAGCGCGCACCTTTGCCGAAATAACAGGCCCCGGTGGATGCCGCGGCCGCGAGTGCCGCGCCGTCTGCGCCGATCCGGCGCGTCGTACGGAGTGCATGGCTTTTGCGCAGGAACATGGGCTGATGAAGTCGCCACCGCCGCAGGATTTGCACATAGAAGAACCGGGCATTGACGAAGATAGAGCGATGCGCATCGTCGAGGAGCGCGGCGGCCCCGGAGGGTGCCGCACCAAGGATGAGTGCCATGCATTCTGCAACATAGAGAGCAACGTCGAGATGTGCCTTGCGTTCGCCGCTGAACACAATCTCATGCCGCCGCAGGATCTCGAACGAGCGCGCAAAATGATGGCGGAAGGCGGTCCAGGCGGATGCCGCGGTGTGGCCTGCAGAACGTATTGCGAAAACCCCGACCACGCCGAGGAATGCTTTGCCTTCGCCGAGGCGCAGGGCCTCATTAAGCCGGAGGAAGTGGAGCGCGCGCGCAAGCTCATGAACGTAACGGGGCCGGGCGGGTGCCGAGGCATCGAGTGCAAGCGCATCTGCGAAGACCCTGCGCGACACAGCGAGTGCTTCGAATTTGCGGTCCAGAACGGTTTTATATCGGGAGAGGACGCGGCACGAATGAGGTCATTCATGGAAGAAAGAGGGCCGGGCGGTTTCGAATTTGCGGGACCGCCGGAGGGACAAGAAGGAGTAGTCGGTCCGGGCGGATGCCAAGGTCATGAGGAATGCGCCCGCTACTGCAGCGAACGCCCGGATGAGTGCGGCGGG